>Ga0210040_10000903_pt1 | contig 47178 bp, 48 predicted proteins | sample CryGeyCG12114_NA_FD_185462 | JGI IMG/M metagenome (GOLD analysis project Ga0210040, IMG submission 185462) | Groundwater microbial communities from aquifer - Crystal Geyser CG19_WC_8/21/14_NA (SPAdes) (version 2) | ecosystem: Environmental > Aquatic > Deep subsurface > Groundwater | place: USA...
GACCATGTTAAGCTTCGTATGGCTGCAGTTCAATGCATGCTTAATCTGTGTCTGTCCGAAAGGACTGTGAAAGTAAGTGCATTTCAGCAAAATGTGATCAAGATCCAATAATATACTGAAATTAACTATTCTTTTGCTTTTGTCTTGTAGCTCTTCGAAGGAGAAAATGACCGTGTGAAATTCATGATGATATTGTCTTCTCCAAATGAAGATTTGGATGAAGAAGATAAAGATGAAATTGATACCATGAAAGCTGCTGCTGCCATCCTCGCTATACTTTCTAGTCAAAGCAAAATAATTTGCGGAAAAATTCTTACATGTATTAAAAGTCCTATGGAAACTTTGATTTGGTTAGTCGCCAATCCTATCATTGACCTTCAGTTGCGTGGAGTGACCATTGTAAGCAATATCATTAGGTGCGACCAAGATTTTGCTCGGCAAATCGTTGGATCTCCCATTTTTGAAGTAAGTATTCTATAACTACTGAATGTATCAATTTATTTCATTTGCATCACTGCTATATTTGGATTTTTATAGATAATTTTGGCCGTACAAGCGAAGAAACTAACTGACGAAGAGAAAAGCAAAATGAAAAAAGAGGACCTGAAAAAACTGGAGGACATTCAGGCAAGATGCATGGAATGCCTTAAAGGAGCCGAAGAACACAATTTGATCGAAAAATCGTAATTTGCTTTTCTTTTGTATGCATTTTTGTACGACTGACTAACTTTTCTGACCAGTAAGACAATCAGTACTAATAGTGCCAAAAATTAGTTGTAAGACATCGGTAAACCGTTGTTAGTGTATAACAACATTTGGTAAAGTAAACCCGTAATTTAATAGGTTTAAGATTTTGTTAGTGTTAACGAAAGTGAGTTTTTCTTGAGTTCTTTGTATGTAAAGACATTTTGTATTTATATTGTGCTAATAACTTTGGCTGAGTCACGCAATTAAATGTATTATGTCGCATGTCTTCCTTTTACCAATGAGTACATAGCTCAGAGTGGTTTAGAGATAATTCTTTGCTTTTACTGATTTGGAATCGTTATCTTGAACTTCTTATTCATTGTCATCATACGCTTGATCGTTTTCAATGCGTTGTTATTCCCTGCCCACGCGCTGTATACCAAAAATCAAACAACTATTAAAAAAAATGCATTATTATTATAACCAATATACAAAAACAAATATTACCGTCTTGCAATTCCATTATTGACATCCCAAAATAAAACATGCTCCGCTACGTCGGAATTCTTCCCATCCAATACAAGTCCAAAACCTCCATTTATAACTTCACCCCTGTGAATGAAAAAAAATTAATTTCCTACATCCTCTCAATCAAAGATTAAATAAATAATTTATGCTCCAATCTTGGTATACCATCCTACGCCACCTCCATTATGAAGTGCAACCCACGTAGCGCCTCTGCAGCCATCTCCTATAAAATTCTGGACTGCCATGTCTGCTGTGAATTTGGATCCATCAGTAATATTCGCCGTTTCCCTGTATGGACTGTCAGCTCCAGAAACATCATGATGATCTCTTGCTATAACTACTGGGCCCTATAGAAAAATAAAATTGTTCTACAAATTTTAAACGAATACTACTGCTGCTGGTTTATCTTGGCTTACTTTGAGGTCTCCAGAGGCGACCATTTCGTTGAATTTTTTGGCCAACTTTATTCTGCCAATGCAATCACTGTATAATATTCTGGCTTTGGATCCTACAACGAGCTGCAATTAAAAAATCGTGTAATTATTTCAAGCCAAAAACATTTATATTAAAGGATTTGGTATTTCAATACCTTGTGTTCTCCTGCTTCCCGGATCCATTTGAGATTTTCTTCATACTGGATTTTTACATCTGGATCTAAATCCTTCTCTATAAATATTGGAAAGTATTTTTATCTGTCTAATTCTGTTTATACTCAAAACGTCAAAGTATGCTTTAACCTTTCAGAAGTTCTTCAAAAATCTGTGCAGCAGCTTTGTCCGTTTTGTTCAAGTCTTGTTGATCCCCAGAGCAGCAGACCCATCGGAATGGACCAAAGCCCAATGAAAATATGTCACTGCAAATTAAAATACTCGTTAAAGATCACAATTTCGACAAAATATGTCATCTATTTAGTTTAAAATCCAGCCATGATATGATTTCACATTACCCCATGATATCTTCAACATAAGACGGATAGCTAAACTTGGTAGGATCGTTGGGATCCAAAACATCTGCACCAGCTCGTTTTGATTCCAGCAAAAAAGCATTCCCATAATCCCAAAAGTATAGTCCTCCCACACTTAATTTATTGATAGCAGCAACTTGACGTCTCAAACTTTCTTGTACGCATTCTTTGAATTTTGTAGGGTCTTCTGTCATCATCTGCCAAAATAAAACGTTTATTAGTATAGAAAATTAGATTTTTCCAATGATTTGGGGCATTTTCCCCAAAAAGTATCATACTTTACGAGACTCCTCGAAGCTGTAAGAAACTGGATAATATCCTCCATTGAATGGATTATGCAACGAAGTTTGATCGGATCCTAACTCGGCAAGCAGTTCTCCAGTTTTCTCATACTCTTCTGCAAGTCTTTCCCATACATCCACAATGTTCCCGTAATAGCCAATGCTGGTAACTTCCTTGTTTTTTCTAGCTAATTTTATTCGCTCAATCAGATGGTCCAAATCTTTGACAATCTCTTTCAACCAGCCTTGTTCATGTCGTTTGTTTAGGGCTGCCAAGCTCACCTTCACACAAATATCATTTTAATTTTGTTCAAAAGCGTTATTACGGCTCACTTAGTTCATAATTTACTTCTGCAATAACTCCAACACATCCGGCAATCACGGCAGCTTTCGCTTGAGCTCCAGACATTCCTCCCAAGCCTGACGTGAGGTACACTTTTCCACGCAAATCATTGCAATCTAGGTATTTCCTTCCTGCATTCAGTACAGTTATCTAAAAACAACATAGTAATTTTGACTTTAGTGAGTGTGAGCAAAAAAAATATATTTCGCACGATTTCGATGCCACAAACAATGAGCAATGTGCTTCGACGCCAAACACAATCTCAACTACTATGTTAGTACAGCTGTCGGAAAATTAAAATTCCCGATTGTATCAGTAAGATGCCGCTCACAAATAACACGGATACCAGCTACACATTTCTTACTATGTGGAAGCCAATCGAATGCCAATACGCCATCTTAAATTGCTCAATGGCAGCGAAAATTCTGGGTGTCGGCCATGTTTTGGAAAATGATGCTACTGATGGCCCGCCATCTATGTTTATGAATGGTAGCTATCTACAAAACGTGTCGTGTAGCGTACGTACAGCGGGGATTTCTTAAAAATTATTGTCGCAATATAAACACAGGACATGGATAACTTACTGTGGTTCCATGAACAATGCCTTGGGGTCCAATATAGCAGTAACTACCAGCCGTCATTTGACCATACTGAGAGACACCCAAAGCAAAGTTTTTGTCATAGTCTTCCGGTTGAGAATAGTTGGGAATGACCATTCCATTTGTAACAATAACCCTTGGAGCATCTGCCTTGGAAGGGAAAAGTCCTAAAGGATGGCCAGAATACATTGGCAATGTTTGTGTGCCGTCCATCTCACTCAGGTATTGCATGAGAATCCAAAACTAGAAAACGTATATTTGATGGTTAAACGTTAGACTTGTTAGTTTTGGTAAAATCAGTTGAAAATATTGTCTACCTGAGCCCAGTTGGACAAAACTTGGCCATTGTCCCCATAAGTAACTAACTCCTGTGGATACTGTGCAACAGCGGGATCTAAATTATTCAAGACCATCATCATGATGGCATTGGCCTCCAGAATCTTCCCAGGGAAGCATTCTATAGGGTAAGCGCTCAAGTTGAACCCCGGAGTGAATCGATACATGTAAATATGGCCATAGTCTCGTAATTCTTGTCGAAATTCGGGCTCTAGTTTCCCATGCAGGGATGAAGGGAAATAACGGAGAGAATTTTTTATGGCCAACTCTATTTCTGAAGAACTCAATGGAACTTTTCTGATCGGCGCATGAGGCAGTTGCGGATTCCGACCTTTGTTTTCCGGCAAAGGAGACAATGGGATTCCTTGAGTTAAAGCTTTCAAGAACTGTGCAGGTGAACCCATTTTGAATATCTTGTAGTTAACCAAGTTGGAAATTAAAGTGTGCTATGCTGGAATCACTGTACTAAACTAGTGTGCTTCACACTAGAATTCTAGAACTAAATACTTACTTACTACCCTGCTTTCATGTTAGTTATAACCCATGATCTTTGACACTACCTTTTCGCTATAGCTGAACATACCAACTTCTGTTATCTCATATCAAGCGCAATTTATTAATTACCTTGTTTGTACAGATTAACTTGGTCTTATGATTATCATTAGATGTTCTTGTGTACCGTAAAAGTGGCAATATTATGCTGCACACTAACAAACCACGCGTTGAAAAGAACAACTTAAATTTCATTTTACGCACATTTTATTCTTTTGGCTAGTCATAGTAAGCTATGCAAAATACTAGTAGCTAGACATTTTAGCATTATATAAAGAACTCGTAGCTCTTTCTTCCAACAAGTCTTCCACATAGTCATGTCGAGCATACATGGGCACATGCTGTTTGTGAAACTTGAGAAAATTTAGCATCCTCAACTCAACGGCTTGCTTCAACCCAGAGCACTCCCATACGCTTCTGATAATGTCAGGATCCACTTTCAACTAACGATATCACGAGTATTAATCATTGATTAGTAACAAGTTAATTAACATTATGTCACGATTGTAGTGACCCATGACTAATAATTCTTACGGCATCAGGGTTATCCATACTATTCAAAAAATCTTTTATGAAATCTGTGATCCTCTGCCCATTCCCAAGATTCTGTATAAAAATACATTTTAAGATTAATTTTATGATCACAAACCAAAAAAAGTCGTAAAAGTTTCTTACATATTCTTTGTACAAATCTTGTAACTCCTGTTTGAAACCAGGCCACTCATTCAGGCAAAACACAGCAAACCATGGTTGTGTAAAATGTTCGTATAGATCAACAATCTCCCCTTTTTCTAAACGCTCTAGCATTCTATTCAATAGAGTCTCATGTTGTCCATATATCCCTATCAGGTTTTCTACAGCGAAAGGCTGAAAAAACAGACAGTCAAACAATCTATTTTAAATCTCGTTAAACTACAGTCGCATCATTGCCAATTTATTTACCGTTTTCGAAATGCACTCCATCCCACTGACTCTACTCCGTTCGTCCAGTAAAATCTTGAAATACTTCTGCCCTGGATCTTCATTGTAATCTACAGAGCCTGTGACAATTTCTGTAGAGCAATCACAACTCTCTTCACACTGCTCTTCGATGCTGCACTGCATAACGACGCCAGGTTTTCGGACAAATAAAAAGTACCAGTTCCCAGGCAGTGCGCAGGCCCTTACAAATGGTCGTGTGAATCGTTTCACAGAGTGGCTGATAGTATCGGGAATGGGCGGGGTGCCTTGATATTCTCGGATGGCTTGTAGTACGAAATTTGATAACTAAATATTGGTAGCAGAAATTAATATTTCATGAAATAGCACGCAGTGTATTATAAGATTGAACTGGAAATTAATTGATAAATTTACCGCAACTCCGACTTCCTCAGATTGACAAAAAATGTGATTGTAGGAATCTGAGACAAGGATCTTTTTGTAAACTGCTGCAGTTCCTGCTGCCAAAATGAAGGGGTCATTTGTTTTAAAGTTTTCATCGATAACGATCCCATCTTGGTACAGAATGTATGCTTCTGTAAGGGCTATTGAAGAAAGAATACATTGTTTTGCTATTGAATAGTTCTCTATGCGGAGTTTTTGAATTGCATTTGGAAGTTTTGAAAATTACCACTAGTAATATCATCATGAACTCTTTTATACCGGTAAGAAAAGAAAGCAAGAGTTAGAAAGGATATGTTTGGATCTGATTCTGATTCAGAAATGAAATGGGCTTTTTTAACAAAGCCAGAGACAGGGCAAAGTTCCCAGCTTTTGAACTCGTAGTTTTGAATAACGTTGATTTCCAAATCAAGAATCACTTGTAGCATTGTGTTTTTGACCTGTGGAAATTTCGTTAGCACAAATTTTCTTAGTTTGCTTTCATACACATATTTCTGACTGATATTATATGGAGAAGCATTACTTTTTCAATGTCTTTATAACCAATATATTCTTCCCAATTCATTACTTTATGTTGACTAGTTATGAAAATGATCTTTTTGGGTGGAACACCCATGGCTAGCAATGCCTTGATGCACCCATAAGATTCAAAGCATGAGCCATAAACCAGGATTTTCTCTGCGGTTGAAACAATTAAGTGTCGTTTAAAGTTTTTGAGACAAAAAGTTTCATTATCATAATTTCAATACTTTTCATTGCGGCCGGAAGATACATTCTCAAGAAATTCATCGCAACTTCCGCTTCTGGCTCGGTATTTATAAGAAATACATTCTTAGGTTTGGGATTCGTCTTGCTGCGTTTGGTAAACACACAAAAACATTGTAGGTAGAACTACTATCTACAACATGCACGCAACGCATATACGCACAAACTATTTAACTACAATTTTCTACATTCTCACTTGAAAACAACTCTGTTATCATATTTCACATTCTTCCCAGTTGTACTGTCTTTGAACGCTTGGAAATTGGGATTGTTTATTTCTGGTTCTGGACAATCCGGTCTAATAAATTGTCTTCCTGGTGTTAAAACCAGAATATCATATGGCATGACACTTTTGTGATCCACAACGACCAATTTCTTTCTCCTAAAAATCCATTCAATTCAGTTAGCAAGTTATCAGCCTTAAGCTTATTATATACTAACTATAACTAACAAACAGATTCACCGATCAATTTTGGTCACCGAGCCACAGACCACAGTCACCCAGTTTTTGACCCCAATGCGTTTCACATAGTCGGCAAATGTATTAGAACTGGAAGCCTTGCCCCCAGTCTTGAGCCCGAAAAACTCATTCCTCAACAGATTCGTTGGGAGTGTGCCCGGTAGTCCAAACGGATCGATCAAAGTCAATCTCCTAAAATGTCGATACGGGGAACAAATCAACTTCTCGATGCAGCTCAATCCTGTTTCCGAAGCACCCACAATTATTACTCTAGTATTCACTACAATTTTGGGATCCAGGCTCAATTTTTTTGACGTGTAAATTAAGGAATAAGGATCCCGATCCTCGGTCACATAATCTGGTGGGCGACGATCCACGTCGTATGGCTCATTTAAACGCAAGGCGTCGTAATCGATTTGCCGCCTAGGAGCTACAGGAACCCATTCATCCATACTGCTTGGTGAGGTTTGATGCCTTGTGTACTAAATGTATTGAAAGTGGGGAGTTGGGGAGTGTAAAAAATCATGTGCAGTTAATTTCATCTAACTAACCTCATTTTGTTCCAGTATGGGATACACTCTCTGGTATAGCAAATCTTTTTTCATTAGCCGCATCACTTCTTTGACAAAGAGTTTTTGAAACTTTTGGAAAATGGGAAGCAGAACTAGATGATGCAGGTAGGCATGACTATCTGAATCATGTAGGGCTGTGTATGTACTTTCGTCTAAATTGAAATGCACTTGGTAAGCCAAAGCTTTCGTCTCGTTGCTAGTTAATAGCAAATTATTTATTTCGTTTTAGAATTCAATTTGCAATATGACATTGTCGTGCAAAAAACTTGGGGTCAAACCTTATCATAATTAATCCAATGATTGGTTTTTCCTCATGTTTGAAAGCTTCAGCTACATATGCCTCCATTTTGGGAGCTTCTTCTTCATCCTTTGGTGGGGTTTCTGACCCACTTGGATTTAAACGTTGTAGATCCGCCATTATTTTACGTTCATCTTGCATGCCGTGAATAAGATCTTCAACTTTTTCGAAATCCTCTGCCTTTATTTTACGTACTCTCAGAGGAGTATTAAAAAATGCTTTGTGAACTATGAATAACTCCATTGGAACGCAGGACTCCGGCTTCGGAATTACTCGCTGCATCAAGATAAACAGTAAGCATTTACTGATGCATTTTGTGCTCAGAAGATCTGTTCAAATAGCTAAAAACTGTATACCTGGAAATATTCTAACCAAGATGGCTCCTTGGTACCAGTCGGAACTGTGACAATCAGATATTCCCTATTGGGAAACTTTGTAAACCCTCCTTTCAAAAGCTCGTCAGTTCTGAATTCAGAGTTAGTCAGCAATATTTAAGTTTATTAGTTAGTATGATTTTAGTAATTTTATTTATTTATTTGGTTTTTTTTATTAAAAGAATTTCCTACCGCATTTTAAATTTCTGTTTCATAGTAAAGATTTGAATTGCGAGTGCATTCGGAATGCCAAAAAACGTGGGTGTGGGTGGAGGTTTTGGCCGATAAAATGGATACATCCTATCTTCAGGTGTAACCAAAGCTAAATATTCCAGCAACAACTCTCTAGTGATTCCAACCGCTGTAGTTCGTGGCCGTTCCAATTCCTTGGCTTTCATCAACTCTCTTGCACTCTCCCACGTCACCCCAAGATCTTTGAGTTTTAGATAAATGTGTCGAACCCTGTTCATGAAACTTCCATCTCGAAGGATTATGGAAAACATGTCCTTGTCAAAAAAGTATTGCCCAAGATTTGTCTTCTTTTTGGGAACAATTTTTTTCATAGTTTTTGTTGAAGTTTGTACTTTAGATACGACAACAGCTAAATGTTGCTCTGATTCTTCCCTTTCATAGCCTAAAAAGCTTGCAATTTCTGCTCTGCAATACCAAATCACACAAATTGTTGTGGTGAATATGACGAAAACACAGTTGTTACAATTGATACGAAACAGTGCTGTGCAGTTTATAATACCCCAATTTGGAATAGTCCTTGGCAGCCTTCTGTTTGGCATTAAAATCGTTCATATTGAATTCCCTTTTCTTCTTGATAACTTTCCTACTAGCGCGGGTAGCATTCGTCGAATCACTGTTTTCCATTCCAGAGGTAGAAGTTAATTCTTCACTATTCAGAGCTGATATTGGATCCAGTTTGCCAGCGATTCTCATGTCGCTGAATTTAGATGATGGGGCCATCATGAGTTTGGATCGTGATGGTTGGGGTGGTGGGGATTGCAACCGAGCGGCAATAACTTTTGCGATTCCCATGGATCCATCACATCCGTCATCAGATGCTCTCATTCCATATCTGGTGATATCTTTGGAAACTCTGCGACCAAATAAATGGTGATGTGCGGCCTCACTATCGTCGTCATCTATTTCCAAATCCGAGTCGTCACTTCGATCCGCATCATTGTCATCTGTGTCATGTCGGGCTCTGCGAGTCATTTCCACACTGTACACCTTGGAGTATTCGGATTCGTCGGATCCGGAATCTGGCTGGGGAAGATGCCATAGGTCGTCGAATGGAATGCTGGTATCTTGCATTCTATAAGTGACGAAAATAGCCGCCAGGTTGTGTCTGTAGTTAGCAAAACTATATTGATTTTGAGTCGCTTACGAATGAGATTTAAATTCTTTTTTATGAAGTTCATCCGCGGGATGAGGTTTGTATAGCCCGTGAAAGTTTTCCAAATAATAGTTGTCATTAAGGACAGTATAGTCTAGATTTGTAGTGACTGTTACTATTCCTTTCGCTTCATTGTTCCACTAAAGATTGGGAAATTATTATAGCATATTAAGTTTTTTTCTGGATTTGTTTAAGCATCCATGGGTAGTTAGAACGCTATAGTCTCTTGTCCATTTTTTTTTTACCTCGGCCACCATACTAGCATCTGTTTTCTCTGCTAATGCTATTACATCGCTGAGAGCTGGTTTGCCGAATTGCTCTTCCACAGTTTTAGGGTCTAATGGGAGTAGAGGCGATAAATCGTCCAAGTCATGCTCTCTGAATGAAAAATTTCTCTCTCAATCGTCTCAATCAAATATTATTAATAATTAGTCAGATAATAAAGCATTTTATAGAATAGATTTAGAATAGTTACACGACATTGAATACCTTCCTTCCCTAATGGTAAGAGATGGAAACATCACGCTCTTATCGTAAATAAGAATATGGCGTCGAACATTACGTTCAGGAGAGAATTCTAGCTGCTTCACCAATGGGTTGAAATTGAGTACTACAGTAATAGATTCATATGATTATGCATCAAACTGGAAATTTTTTAGTTTCTTTAGTTGACTTTTGTTTTCAGTACTTCCAGCGTATGTTTTCTCTGGAATCTCCACCAAAATTTGATCTACTTGGGGGCAACTCAAGAACGCATTGGCCATAATCTCTGTTAAACATGTGTCATATGGGAGTTCATGAGTTCCAGCCTATCATAAATTAGACAATTCCAATGAAAAAAACTAACTGTACTACACACTCAATAAAATGCATCAATGCAGTATACGTATAGGCGAAGGAACAAAGTGTTCAACGGAGTCATATTTTCCAACTCGGAATTTCCTCTCCATTTCTTATTTCCAACTTTTATCACTGGATCAATTGGCAGATCGTCGAAAAATGCAGTGGCAATAATTCTGTCCAATTCCAAAGCTTCAGCCAACACCATGCAAAAGCAGCATTTCTCCCTTGAAGTAATATTAAGAATGCTCTTTCTAAAACTACAATAATTTTTACTTTCTGACATCGGTCAAATAGCTGTGTGCTTACAAGAGCAAATAAGGATTTTCGAATTTGAAAAGTGCATAGTCTTGATCTGTAAGGAAACTTTTGATTCTTATAATGTCCGCAGGCTCTGCTTTTCTTGCTCTGTAGTCTTTTAAATTCACCGTTGCGTAAAACGTTTCGTCCGGGAAGAAGTGATCTCCATCTGGGATGTCCTCAATAGCTGCTGATGGCCTCATTGTGACGCTAGCCCAAGATTTGGCTGAAGAAGTTAGGGACTTAGCCATATTGTTGGATTTTTTCTGTTTGTTAGTTACAAGTTAAAAGCACTGATAAGCTCACGAGAAAGAGCGACAAATATTATAAACGACGTAACGGTACTACAATGCATAATATTTCATGCATGTGCTATTGTTGATAAAAGATGGGTCATTATTCCCATGGTGTTCATTTTTGCCCCCGTTGGAAAAAATGAAGCGCAATAACAATGGAGTAATGGAGAATATTATTTTTTCAGCAGCGTTTTAGCAGCCATTGATTGGTTCGTAGATAAATAGAATACAGTTGGCAGTTACCACCTGATTCTGATGAGTAGGCATACGGCGGTCTTTTGTTTACTATTTCCAAAACATGAGAAACTACTTTCTCAACTTGCACAGTAAGTTACTCGACTAAATATTCTATTGCATTGTACTTTTGTTTGCTGTTCAAAAAGTTAATATTGATTCTGGGAATTCAATTTTCTGATTGGGGTAGTGAATAAGCGATTTTGCTTTGAAAGGATCAACAGCTAAACTACCATGTTTTTCAAGCTAAAGCCATAATTTGTTGATTGATCTTTATTGAGCCCAAGACGAAGGCTGATTCAATTTATCAGGTAATCCAAATTTTCCTTCTTACAACAAGATTTTATTTAGTCTCCATTTACAGTCCCATTTATTTTCATCTATAGAGGGAAAAAGTAAATTGATTGGTATTGTTTTGGAATGCAATGGAACATTTTGGTCTGATTTCAATCACGTGTATTTGCTCACTTTCTATAAGTCTTATTTTAATCATGCAATTCAAATGACGTCAGACATGTCATGGTGGGAGTCCTATTTACATTATCCGTAGTGTAAATAGTTATGGTTTTGCTAGTACAATATCCAGCTACTGCAGAGACTATGTAGCAGAATGTAGGACTTGTTGACCAAATAATCGACATCACATCACACCAGTTAGTTTTATTGGAACGAAAGGAAGCGAAATAAAAACAGCTCATTAAAACATACAGCATGTCGTAATATAATGAAAACTAGTATTTAAACTGTGGTATAGAACAAGCAAGCAGTGTAATATGATATGGAATAGAACCCTATTAATGCTTGTGTATGTTGAACTAACACACTTGTGACTTTTTCACATTTTTGTTATTGTACTTCAACTTTACTCACGCCCACTTATTGACAGTGACAGCTATTTGACTAGCAATTGTCAAATGAGTTAATTTGAACTTCTGTGAACCTTCATGTAATTTTACGTGAAAAAGTGACCAAAAGACCTGTGTGCAAATTTTTAAACGGGTTTACGTGTAATGCTTCCAGCGTACATAAAATACATCTGGTTTTACTGACCGACGCTTTAATGAAGGATTTGACTGAATTACTGCATAAAATACGAAGATTATTTCTGTACAATGTGTTAGCTATCATATAAACTATATTGCACAACCCCTTTCATTGAAAATTTTAGCATAAAGTGTAACACACTAACCCTTACACCCACTGTAATCAATCATACTGGAAAATGAAGTTGTAAAACTAGTCACATCCATAGGAAAAATCCCAGACATAACAAAGTTGCGGTAAGCCAAATGTAATAAAGAAGCTTTAGGATTTTCTCGAATTTTTATCAGATTAGCATTCATTAGAGTGCGGAAAAACAGGTCAACTGATTTTGTTCATCGTCAATAGCTCTGCAATAGACCTAAAATATTCAGATATAATTTCATGAAAATCCATTTTTGTCGTTCACGAGTTAGTCACCGGACAGACAGACGGACATAGCGAGTTGAGCGAAACTACGGGATGGAGCAATTAACTGCAGTACGAAAGTTATGTCTGCTCATCCGATCCAAGATAAGCAATAGTAATATTATACTAAATGCAAGACTCGTAAGTTCTCGAATCGTCAGTGCGTAAGACAGGCTCCTTATCACAGACAGCCCATGTCATATAGTCTTCTTCTTCATTTGATTTGTGGGATCCAAATAAAGATATGAGTCATGCACGGCACACAGTGTCCTTATCTTTTCTCAAAGTAAGGTAACCTAAGGATAATTTAATTGAAGAAAGAGTGAAACGAATGAGCCCAGTCAGTTCGTCTTTCGTCACTAATCAAAAACACATTTATTCTAGCTACACAAGTATTCCACTATAGACTCGCAAACTCGTAACAGCACTTTCAGTCAATGTAAGTCTCAGTGTAAATGACTGCCATTGTTAATCAAACGTATTATTTTAAACACAGAGCAAGTTTTTTAATCCTGTCCACCAATCAAAATCATGGAATCCGAATCAGACGCTCTACTTTCCGGTAGCAAGGGGAAAAATAGGTATGATTGTTTCAAAATCTCACTCTGGTGCTCATATCATATCCATGAAAGTCTTATGTATGATTGCCTTATTTTTTTCCCAGACGTCCATATCACTACACTCCCAACTTATTTGATAACAGTGGAACTGTGAATGGGAGCACTCCTTTGCCTAGCACTGAAGAAGATATTTGGTCTGAACGGGCCAACTATTCCAGGTACATGTACTACAGTAGACTGCGTGGAGCTAATGTGGATGCTGATGATGACGTTCTACTCATCCCCCCACATGTTATTCCCTCTGAATTTTACTACCCCCAGTTTTTTGCATCACCATCTGCTGATGGCAAACAAAGCAGTATTATTACTATGTAAGATTTCAAAGATATGTTTTTACATTTTTGGGGGGTTAATTTATGATGGCATTGGAAGATTGTGTTTGAATTTTTCTCTACAGATTTGCTTTGTGGAACACAATGATGGGAACATCTCTGCTCAGCATGCCCTGGGCCATAGAACAGGCTGGGGTAATTCCAGCCGTTCTTTTGATAACATGTGTAGCTGCGCTCTCTTTTTATATGGCTTTTAGGATTCTTGAAGTATACGAATATCACGGTATGACACTATATGTTTAAACTTGCATTTCAGTTGGAATGTCAAATTCTAAAGATGTGTTTCTTTGTTTTTCACAGAAAGCTCAATAGTTACTGACTTTGCAATTCTATGTAAAAGACTATTGGGTCGCTGGGCCCAAATTGTAGCGGTGGTGGTTTCAGCACTCACTTTGTTAGGAGCTTGCTCAGTCTACTGGGTACTCATGTCAAATTTTTTGTACCATACAGTGGATTTTATTCATTCTTCGATGGGAAACTTTTCTGAGGCTTTAAATGAAAATAATTCTTTCGGTGAGACATAAAGCCCATCTGATTTGAATTGTTTAATCTGGTATGTAAGCTTATTTGTTTGTTTCCAGTTTTTTGTCCAAACGATCAAAATGTTACGACGGTAGAAGATGATGTTCCAGAAGAAGATGATACGTTCCACAAATTTTGGTCTTTACATAAAACCGTGCCATTGTTTCTTGCCTTAATTTTAGGACCAATATCTAGCGGCAGATCTCCTACTTTCTTTGCAAAGTTTAACTCCTTAGGTATGTACAATAAATTAGGAAAATATGCGTACTGTTTTGATGATTAGAATTCAGTAATGCAACTAAGCAACTCAACTTGCAATTTCCAGGCACGTTGTCTGTTCTGTATTTACTGATTTTCGTGGTCATGAAATGGAGGGACTACGGATTCAATGTGGATTTCTCAGATACAACTAGTCCAGCATTTACGCCATTGTATAGTTCATCTTTTCCTGCACTAGCTGGAATGCTGTCCATGGCGTTTTTCATACATAACTGTATCGTCACGATTATGAAGAATAATCGTGTGCGAGAAAATAATGTGAGAGATATGGGTCTGGCATTTTTATTTGTGGCCCTCACTTACTTCATCATCGGGGGATTGTTTTTTCTTGTTTTTCCTCTTCAAAAGTCTTGCATAGAAGATGTAAGTTGATACAACAATGCGAAAGCATATAAAAACCTATCAGTATCATTTCTAATGTGTCTTTTTTGTATTGTTAGAATTTTCTCAATAACTTCCGCTCATTTGATTTATGGGCATTTGGAGCCAGGATTTTCCTATTCTTCCAGATGTTGACAGTGTTTCCACTTATAGCCTACATTCTGCGAGTTCAACTTTGCTACGCTGTGACCAAAAAGGAGCCTACAGCCAGCCGTACAATCATCATTAACATGATGATAGTCGCAATTTGTGCAAGTTTTGCCATCTGGCTGCCCAAAATCGGAACGATTATTAGATTCACTGGCGCATTTTGTGGAATAGTCTACCTGTTTGTACTGCCCATTGGACTGTACTTGAAGTGGCAGTTGAATCAGGGGACATTAGGAGTGCTGACTACAATATTACACATTTTTCTTTTGTGTCTTGGAGTTTTGAATTTTATTTTGCAATTTTCCGTGTGATTCTTTTGAATCTTTTGCACAAGACTGACTCCAAACTACTATGTGTCTTTTCGTAGAATGCGCTCAAATTGTGTACATTGAGGTCATATATCTTCTTTGCTGCTATTTGAAAACTCGTTCTGTTTTCTATTGTATCGTTATCGTTAGTCGTTTACATTTTATATGCACGGAAATATCGTACATATTAGATAGAAATCGCTGTACTGTTCGTAATAAATGAATTGTGAAACGAAAATTATACTGTCTGTAATATTGTATGTAAAACAGATGTTTTGAGTAATATGCATATCAAAAGCTTTATTTATTTAGTATGTGCATAAAACGGGCTGATTAGGGCTTAGTTTGTAACTGTCTTTAATTGTAACGCTGTGCAGATAAATCCGATGATAACATCTGAACATTTTCAACAGTCCATGAACTTTGTTTAGTGTTCAACTAAATAACTGTAATGTTCCGATGCGTCTCAATATTTTGGTATGGTTAAAGATTAAGAACTTTTGAATAGTATTTTCCCTAATAGGCAATACCAAGCTAACGTATATAACGGTTTGTAAGTTGTCACTATATGTACAATTTCCCGAAGAAATCTTATTACAATTGCTGAAACTCAACAAAAGCAACAAATTAACAGACTATCACAATGCGTATGTGCGTCTCGATAGTATACGTATACCAACTTCTGTCATTATAATAGTAATATTTTTCAGTCTATATTCTATTATGCAGTAAACTAATTAACGTCTACAAGCAATAGGCAACGGTAACGTAGTTACTATTTTGTAAGGAATTTAAGTCTAAAGTTATATTATACGAAAATAACTTGAATGACACAGGTACAAGGAATAGATAACACTTCAAATCAATAAGTCATATAGAAGGCAATAAGTATCAATAGCACAGCTAGCGATTTGCCTTTTTTCAGAACTACAATGTAAAAAACTAAAATTCTGATTCCGAAGAATCTGATTCTGTTAGAAATGAAACGCATAAAATATGCAAAATTAGTGCTCGAAAATATTATTTTTTTCAAGGTTCAAAATACTTCTTGTGTCTTTGGCAGATTAGAACCAAATACCAAAGTTGGTGTTGGTGCAGTTAATTAATAATCCTGCTGAACGGCTAACATAAACAAAGTAATTAGAATAGTACAATAATTATTTTGTTCAAGACAGACACAAAACACTTGCCACGATATTAACTTGACTTGAATACATTACACGGGTTACTAAATCATCATCTTAAATGTAGATGTACCGTTTAATTATTAGATCATTCACCAGCCAAAACTAACTAAGAGATTACTTTTAGTTAGTTATATTTTAAAAATTACCTCTAGAAGAGAAGGCAAATAAAATGACATGCATTGTACATATAGCGCATGTGCGGAATACTAAATACAGCGTCTTTTTTTGTTTGTTGAATTTGTGTGTTGCCTTTTGCTGTGGCATTGGCTCTCTATCGACTCTATTCGGCTAGCGTAATTACGATTCGTGATTCATAATGTTCTACCATCCAAATTTTTAAAAGTTAATAGGTTAGTAGTTGCTACAACTCACAGACCGTCAAAATAAATCCCCGAAAGTCTTTTAAAACCTTCAATTTCAGTTGACAAGAATTTTCACAATACTTAATAGTTGTTGTATACCCAACCAGTTCAGCCAAATTTTAATTAAAAGTTAGAGTTAAAACTTGTAGTTCTGTCGTAATAATGAAAGCATTATGTTTTGTATCTCCGAATCTAGGTTGAAAAGTCGTATACCAATCAGGATTACTAACCTACAACATGTTGTTAGTTGCATACTCGTATGCTTTAAACCAACATAAAAGTTACCTGGAAAACGTAGTAGTGCACTTGTTTACACGACCATTTCCGAAATTAAGACCATAAAACACACTTATTCTTTGGATTCATTGGAGAGCCCACTGGGCAATTAAAGATTTGTGCAAAATATTTATTATTTTGAGCAACTCCCCATGTTCGAAATTGTCCTGGACTGTGTATATCCCTGACATATTGCTGATATCCCTCTTTGCTGAGAACTTCACACCAAATCTGTGAATGGCAACCGGCATGTAAGTACGACATAAAATCCTATACTTTTTAAGGCGTAGAATGCACCAAGTATATAACTGTAACTAACTAACCTGTCCGTAGCTGATGTAAAAAAGTTCTGAACTGGAATAGGATACTCCAGGTAATTTTGGCTCCTCTTTCCCATGGTCTTCTACCCACATTTCATATGCAAGCCATGCATGCCGTAAACCCGCATTGTCACACACATTATCAGCCAACGTCTCATTCCCGTCCAAATGGACGTGCACGAGCGGCATCTTAAACTTGGCGTATTGATTTGCGAAGCAAATAGCCTGATTCCGAAATGCTGTCATCACATCATCGGGCCACAGAGTGAAAGAGAAGTTCCCATCCTTGTCGTAGTGACGACCTAAAACGTTTAATCCATCATCTTAGTTGGCATTCTAAAGGAGTACCGAAGGTGTCTATGAAATCTTATTTGAATTAAGGTCACGTTTGCCTAACCTTGATGATCAAATCCGTGTGTTTGCTCATGAGCAATGACGATTCCCAAGTTGGCAAAGTTTACATACATTGGATAGTCTACATCGAACATAGGATACCGCAGAATGCCAAGAGGAATCACTGGAAGAAAATTTCTTTTCAATATTGGTACTATCACATGTATGCATTTGTTTACAAATTACTCTAAAATTTTTACCAATCTCGTTAGCTGAAGGATTGTGAAAAGCATTAGCAACCAACGGTTGAACCATCCAGTCTCTAAAAATGCAATAAAAGGAATAAAATTTTGGTCAAACTAGTTTTTATCAAATATTTTGGTCTTTTACTTACTTCTCTTTGTCCACTTTTTGGTTCACTTTACGCAATTCCTTGTAGACTTCGTACTTGCGAAGTTTTAAAATATTCATTAAAAAGTAGGTTTCATTGAATTCCAACTGGAAATAAGCAAAGTTGGAATGATAAAACAAACTGTTCAAGAAAAATTCAAAATGAATGATTGTAACTAAAAATGCCGATGTCTCAACTCACCCCATCATATTCTTTCTCCAAAGCTCCTGGCTCCATTATGTGTTTTGGGTATCCGATTTTATTTCGCATATATTCCAGCTAAAAGTTTGAAGAAAGTATTATTTACTGTTAACTGCTGCTCGTGTAATATTATTGAATGTACTGTTGTAAATGCATTATTGCACAAGAACCTTTTCAACCACTGTACTTTTGAAATCTTCGGACAACCATTTTTGTTCTAATATCACTTGCTTGAACGCTTTTTTCAAATAGTGCACCATTTCTTCTACCTTTAATTCTATCTTGTCATTATAATTTTCCTTGGCAAACAAATAAGCAACCACCATACCAAACCCGTCGTTTACAATGCTTGCACATTGTTTCCATCTGTAAATAAATTGTTAGAATTTCGTTGTATTGTACAAGACTAGCAAGACCATCTCGGATACTACGGACGGATGCTTGCAACTTTATTTCGTCTACTCACCTAGAAAGGTATAACTTTTCTTCATTAGTGTCCGGAACATCTTTCATGAACTCCATCCAGATCTGGAGAAACTTGTTGCCCAAAAAGGGCATGTATCGAAATACAAATCGCCAGACCAAATAATTTGTAATGGTCCTGAAATTATTTAAATCAAAACTTATTCTCTCCTTATCAAACTAACTATTCAGTTTAGTCAAAATTAAACCGTAATTTACCTTTTATCCGTCTCTTCTAATAAAGTGAAAAGTTTTGGAAAATATTGCGAGCAATGAAAATACACAGGCATATCTCCGGTAACATTTTTGTCCAGCCCTAGGTTATCCATCAAGTTTTTTACGAGTTCGATCCAATCCAACTGTTAAGAGTACATCCGTTCAAGTTTTCAGTACACTAAATATCGTACTTAGTCAACATAATTGAGTGTTTTTGCCATATTACTTGCGGAAGCTTTTTCTGCATTTCCCCGAGGAGAACTCTTCCTGTTTGCTCTTCATGACTATCCAAGTCGAATCCATCAAAATGGCATCGAGATGATTGAACGAGCTTTGAAAATGAATAGTGAGTGAGTAAGCATGAAACCTATCCTTCATTACTGCGAATATAGCTATACTTCAACCCCATTTAACATGCAGACAAAGTCTCATGTTTTTATACCTCAGCAAATTTTGTCTCAAAAGCCAAAATATCTTCCACATCAGACGACACGGTAGGACTGCCTTGGCTCAAAATGAGAATCGATTCTAGGAGGAGACGTTTATACGACCGAAAGTATTTTAGATAGTCAGGATTGGTTGTGTTTAGAAAAAATGATTTGGCCATTGCAGGTTCACCCCGAAAAAACTGCAAAATTGAGTTTTTGTTACAATCCAATGGACATTCAATCCAAACCTTAGTGGGGCTAAATGAGATTATGCTGACCATGCTGACCAACTAAACTAACCATATAATGCTATGTAGTAATGTACATACCTGGAGCAAATACTTTGTGGGATCCAGTTCATCAGTAGTAATGTACAAATCAAATATACTCTGCACTTGGTGGGAGAAAAGTTGAGCCAAAAGCCTTTCCAGACTGTAATCTGACACGTTCCAAGTATTCCCTTCAAGTATTGGCCAGTGTCCAATCCAATCTTTCCGAAGAACCGAGTAAATTGGCAAATATTTGTAGTCTGTGAAGTGGGATGTACGGAAACTGTTGTGCATACATGATGTGTATAGTTGACGTGCCTTCTTTATGGCTATATTTTCATTTTCATGGCCAGGCTGGTCAATTAGCTCTGGAAAGATGAAATATAAGACCCAACATATAATAATGAAATATAAAAATCGACTGCCTCGGGAAAATAACTAGATTTATACATTGAGAAGAAAACATAATCAATCAATGGACTGTATACGGACTTTTGATATCGACCAAAATGCTCTCCTGCATTTCTTGAAGACTCGATCGCTGAAAACTGTCATCCGGAATGTCATTATGGGCGAGAAAATTTCCACATGTGAACTGATAAAAGTCCTTGCATGGCTCTACACTGGCATTCAATCTATTGAGGATTCTGGCTGCAGCTCGCACGCAAACAGGTGACACACATTCCAGAGTTTCATTACCACTGTTCACCGAATTCGTGTCATCACAATGACTCTCTCCACTTTTGCAAGAAGATGGACTCGTTGGAGAAAAAATATTTTCTCGCTGAATCCAGCAGCTTAAGAATATAGCACAAAGAGTGAGGATCATGCCAAGGAAAAACCAAAACGAGGCCAACGCAACTCCATCCATTCTATTTTTTCCATTGCACTTGTTCTTACGTTGCCTATGAGTCCGAAAAAAAGTGTACGGATTCATCTGCATGGAGAATGGTGCCCTGAAATCGGATGGGGACGACGGTATAGATGTCTCTGATAGAGGCACAGATGTAATTGACATTTTACTGGATCGATCTGGTTTTGAAACCATATTATTGAGGCTTTTGGGATTCAAATACAACGAGTGCTGACAGGGCTTTGAAGGAGTAAAATTATGGAAATGCTGACATAATGATTTGTGGTGAGATTAGATCCACAATGTACAAAGTCCATATTTCCTCGCGACCAGCACGAGAAATGGATATTTAATACTTGTATTGTGAAATGAGTTGCTAGCCTGGATGTCAAGAGACGATTTTTAGAGAGTTTTGCAAACTTTTAGTAATATGAACGGGACTAGGAAAAGCGTGACACGCTCAAGTGCAAAAAGGACACTGTGCTGCATCAGATATACACTCCAGTATACATAAAGTTAGAAAGCACTCGCGTGAGATAGCAGTTAGTTAGTGTTAGTACATACTAATACGAAAAGTACGAGTTGACCTGGACCATTGATGCTGTTTGCGAAAGTCGCAAAATTTCTCGTGCAAGTTCGCTTTCTCTCGTCCCAGTCAAGAAAAGAGAAGGGCTGACTATCAACATTGGACTGTATATATCATTGTTTTCATTTCCTAGACAGAGACACTACGATAGAGGCCCTAAGAACGCAAAAATTTGACCTAGAACATGAACAGGTGATGTTTATATTATGCCGTAGCTTACGCTTTGAAAATATAGCAGAAAATATGCACCTGTAACTTTTCACACTCAAGCTAATGTAGCATCTGTAATGTATGCATTGAAATTGCGGGTTATTGCTAAAAAAAAGTACAGCTTTATTTATTTACTTTTACATTCCGGAAAATGTATGCATCCTTTCGTAGATAAATATATACGATTACGTTAGTGTTTTGAATTGCTAAAATAGTTTTATTTCGTGAATATTAGTAATTCGTGCTAAAAATCAATTTAGTTAGTAAATGTAGTTAGTAACTTATTGTTCACGCATATTATAGTTGCAATTTGGCTATTCACAATAGGCCAAGACGCGAGCAGGAGCTCCAGTACCGCCAGTAATCTTCAACGGAAGAACAAACAATCTCCATCGATAGCAGTGCAAAATATTTCGCTCATTTCTTTGCACCAGTAAATGTAAATTGGCAACGTTTTCGATCCCATATACTTGACTTTTACTGGAAATCAAATGGGCAGGATACGTTTCCTAAGACCAAAAGATAAACTATACCGCCAATAAAAGAGATTGTATTTTATCATATTCACGAATTAATTAACTTACATCTCCAGAACCAGCATCGACCGAAGATGTATCTATTCCAATGCCAACAATGTTGCGACGCTTTATCAAGTAGTCCATCGCTTCGGGTGAAATACCTGTAGAAATATTCATTTCAATAAATAATAATTTTAATCGTGAATTTAACATTTTCATGCCCCCCCATTACAACTGTTAACGCTTTAAATCTGTCAATACTAAAAGTTTGCGTTTAAGTCCCTCTTAATATGAATGGATTTCCCCCATACAGCATACATTCAACCCATTGCATTAATTTTGTGTCGTGATTATGTAAACCTGGAAACTGCAGAGATATTTTTTCTCCTCCGTCCTCCGTAGTAGTATTGCTGACTCCCAAATATTTAGTTTTATCAGACCAGTATTTGGACCATCCGGTATGAATAAGCACTACTCCCCTTTCTGGGATGTATCTCCCTTGTTTTTCATAATTCACAATGTGAGACGGGAGCAATTGGAATTCCGCTGGGTTTGCCAAAGTATTCACTTCGTCTTCTACATCTATGACGACAGCTTGGACGTCAATAAAATGACTCATGGGGATTTCGTCAATATGCCATCCATCTTTGTAAAAATGGTAGGGCGCATCCACATGCGTGCCACCATGTTCACCCATACAGAATGAGTAGGATGTATACCTATAGTTAGTTAGTAAGTTTGTATCGCAAGATTGTTGACATTCCAATATTTAATTTCAATATTTATTAAATGATAAGGAATCCAGTGGTTTCTGAGAAGATCTGAATTCACTGAAAGTAAGTTCAACTTACCAAAGCCCACTTTCAATTTTCTGCCCATCGATATCTTTGGAAAGCTCAAATTCCTTAACTCCAGGGTAAAATATTGTGTCCTTGTTGAGTGGGTAACTCAAGTCATAGTAGTTGACCATTTGTACCAAATTTTCATTCGCAGGATACAATTTTTTCAGGCGGGGCACGGAAATAACTGAACTCACTTTGGGCCACCAAAGTGAGACACTTATTGAGACAAGCACTAAAAAACGATGCGATTTCATCCTTATTGATGATAATGCAGGGAAATATAGAATAGTAAGTTTTCCTGAGCAAATCTTGAGAGCGACTGAAGGGAACTTGGTCTCTGGACTTTGTTTGGTTTCTAGCTTTATCTTAGTTGCGTTCAAGAAATATTTGGAGAAAAAATGTACTATGAAATATAACGCACGAAATAATATCTGGAACAGTGGTCAGCCAGTGGTAGATAAATACTAGTTAGGCAGTAGAAGATAAGAAGCCTAAATTGATTAATCTCAAATCTGGATTTATAATTTGGTGGAGACTGAATATGGTTTATTTACATAAGCTTTACGTAAGTAGATTATTCTTGATCGCAACTATTTGTCAAATAAAAAATGCATCTTAAGAATAGCTTGTTGATCATGGACAGATGGTTTATAATGCCATCAGCTTTTCATATTGAGTTCATGCGATGCCATATTTCCTATGACATAAGCCAGTGCATCTTGCATACATACCTTGGGTAACAGAGAAATGAGTCACATTCGATTATATCAAGTAGTGGACAACAAATATTTATTCACGACACATATTCAGATACAATCAATCCTTTACATAATTTACGTAATACACGTTTACAGAAGCGTAGCGTCTTTACTGCAGCGCGGGCATATTGCATATAACTCTGCATCGTGTTTTAACAAGGTACTATCACGGGTGAATAAAAGTTACACATTTTGCACCATAACATTCCCTAAAAGTAAACAGGGTAGGTCACTTGAAGGTGTGTTTTCCAGGGTCCAGAAATGCCACGCACACTTTTGTAAATCAACATACCAGATCATCACGACCACACCACAAAACATGTCTCACTGCGATACATTTACAAGTTGAAAATTTTTTGTGACATAACTATTGCAAAAAAAATTCATGTCCAAGTACATTACTGGACAATATTCACAATACTGAATTCACAAATTGTAATAATTACTGCTAATAAAGGATATACAAAGAAATTCGACGACAGAGTGGTTTAGTCAGTGTGACATTTTAAAGCTTAAAAAACTCTCTACAACAAGTGGAGTGTAGAGTAGATAGATGAACAGTCACTTTAAATTTTTATTTTATTTTTATTTAGGTAGTTAGTTAGTTATATGTATCGCAATGTGAGATGCTATGAGGCATTGAGTCGAATTTTTTTTTAATCTTACACATTTCCGAAATAGTATACCTATACTAGTATTTCGATAAAGAATATAACTTTTCCTTAATTAGAGACAAACAAAATATGATGTTACATGAATTTATCTTGTATTTTGACTATGTACAGCCAGCGGAATGACATTTGAATATATATTGTTCTAATATAATGCGCATGATACAATAATTAGGGCACAAAACTCAGGAAAAAACTATTGCAGTTTCGTGCGAAAAATGCGAATTCAAAATATCGGAATTGAAAGCTGACTTTTTGAAGTTTCCTACGTCGTCTATTATTTACACTTTAAACCCGCAACATGTATGTAAAGCTGGAAACTCTACGTGTGAACCTGGCACTACTTCCAGATTCTGTGAATTTATAAAAAATAAAGTTGCATTCGATACACCACTTGACTTCATTAAATGGTACTAATATAACAGATTACAGATACCAAAAACGTGTAACCTATTAATAGCATTTCCAGCAAACAACTCCAACATGAAGTTCAATACAAATTAAAATTGGATACAAGAACAGTGAACCAAAATTCTATATTCACCTATTCTGATAGAAACGAATTTAAAAAATTGAAACGTTACACAACGTTAATAAGATAGACTGTGGATTTCCAATTCAAAGGACTCTTGAAGGTGAAAAAGTAAGAAGGGATGAGGTGAGAAATTCCTAATTGAGTTTCTATTATAACAAAGACGACGAGCTTGCTTTTTCACATGCATAATTCAAATACAACCTCAATTCAGGAACTTCATGTAGCACCAATTTGAAATATTAGGTTCCTAACCATTCAGCCACAATAACATCAATCTTAGTTGACCAATATTGGGACAGGCATTTTATCAATCATGTTCCACATGTGATGTGAGCGAATGCAATTCAACTTTAAGAGCGAAAATACAAAACTAAAATAATTACTCTTGCAAGCCTTCTCACGATCCAAATTTCCAACTAACTAATCTACACCAGCAAATCCTTGAGAGCCTTCAATAGCTTTAATTAGTTTGTCCTTCAATTGCTGATAACTCTGGTACGGGGGTAAATCAAGACGATTAAAACTGTAAAGAAGGACAATAGTTTGTTAGTATGTTAACATTGCCATTTGTACTACAGCTAACCCCAACATAGTTTATTGAAGGTCACATCCAATTCACTTACCAGGTATGAGCACGAGGATAGTTATCTGGTATACCCCACTTTTCAATAGTGAAGAGTTGAGGCCCATTTGATCCATATAGCTCTTTGAAGCCGTTCATGGGAACTCTTGATGTTCCAGTTACAAACTGTAACAACCGAGCACGCATTTCATTGCTGAAAGATAGTACGACCTAGAAATCATGAAACATAGCAATAAAGATCCATTAGGTTTGAGTGAGAAGGTACACAATAGAAAAGACACATAAAAAATACATACCCTCCAAAACCATTGAATTACAATATGATTGGGATGGTAGTCTCCTTTGTAGACTGTATTATTCTTCCAGTCTTTGACATCAATATTCTGAATGCCACACATGAGTAATTCCAACTCATTTTCGTCAAATATTTTCAAACTGTTCAACAGTATTACTTCATTGAATCCTTCAAGAAATGCATTCATTTGATCTTTCACCCGTGCAACAAATCTCCACTCTATCACTAGCCTGTGTATAAAGACAAATGAAAAATAAATAAATACACAATGTTTATCGTCAATCCACACGTATTTTGGACAGATATTGGGATTTCAACTCACTTTATATATTCCAGCTTATTTTCATTGGTAACCGGGATTTTCGCTCCATTAGGTTTTAATTCTCGTTGACTGGTTTGACCAAACGTATCTTCGTCGAGGCAAAATGTCAAGTCCAGCTCAGCTGGATCATTTTCACGAATCCATAGCAAGGATTTGTGATATTCAGAATCAACGCTTTCCATGTCTTCCAATTCAATAGATTTTCCCAACATCATTTTATAAAACGGGCGGATAAAAAATGCTGTAAAATAGAATTCGAAAGAGTGAACACAAATATACAGCAAGATTACAAACAATTCAGCACATAAACTAACCGTCCAAAAGTTTTCCATGAAAAACTGCCATTCCAGCTACCCTTCCGATGAATTTAAAGTAACTTAAATGTTCTTCATTACACAAACCAGAGACAGGGTTGATTTGCAAAGTGTAGTTATCCCTGCAAAGTAAAAAGGACGATTCCGGATATTATGCGTCATGTATAACTTGATGAATAGTAGAAGGTGCCAATAGTACTTACATTGCCGAATACTCAAAGAGTGCATAGTACGGGTTAAACATTTCTTTGCTCAAATAGAAAAACCATTCTCGAGTCAATCCCCCATAGTCTAAACCTGGTTCCCCTTCAAACTCTATCCATAATTTTGTCTTTAACAGCTCTGGTCTAGAGACTTGAGATATGATTCTGTATGAATCTTCCAAAATACGCGTCCTTTGAATTTTGATTTCTAGTTTGTTAGGCACACATGTCTATAAAAAATGAATGACGCGACTCAATGACACATTACAACGAATCTCCGCACAGTTATCATGGTTTTAAAAACAAACACGTGAATATTTCACTTACAGGTCTTTTGAGCTGCGATTTAAAATACTCGTATTTCTGTTTGTAGTCTCTCGAGTATGGAATGGCTTTCCCAGCAATCTTAGGATTATGCAACCGAGGATCTTCCCACTGAGTGGTTCGAGTGTCTGTAATTGGAAATATTAGTTTGAGATTGAAACATTATAACAAACTAATAGTTTGCAAGTTTGCATAGTTAGTTGGCTGTCCATTCTTACTGTGATCAATGAAAAATATTCTCCCATCTGTGTGAAGTCGTTCTTCCCAGCCGTCAGGTAAAGGCCCAAGGTCATCATGTTTCTGCTTAGATGGTCGAGGCAAGCCTGTAGGCGCAGGAGTAGGAGACGGTTTTCCAGTTCTAGGGTCAATCCATGTTGTACTCTTCGAATTATGATCAATGAAAAACAATCGTCCATTTGGAGCCTTTTGTACTGTCCACCCGGTAGGCAATCCCTCCGCTAGGAGATTCTGAAGAAATGACAAGGGATTAACTTAACTTTGTGTATATTAAATGAATGGAAGAAAAAAAATAACCAGAAATAAACTTACCATATCGGAATTTCGTCGAGAACCACTAGCAGACGCTGAATCACTTCCAGGGGGTTCACTTTGACTCTAAAGATACACAAATTACTTCAATAAATTGATTACTTTACTGGTCTTGAACCACGGACAACGTAAAGGTTTATTTACCTGACTTCGACTTCTACCAGTAGATGTAGACTGACTATCTTCATCACTGGTAATATGGAACCTTCTATCTAATTCATTCATATCCTGTGAAGAATGTTCCACGGGTCTTTGCAATTGAGGCCTACCATAGGAATTACATACATGTTCAATTTTTCTTTTTGCTGTTAGTCAAGTCAAAAAACCAAATTCATTCAGTCTTAATCTTGTTCTAAATAGTGTACCCGATAATAGGGCGTTCCCATTGGGTGGCTCTGGCATTATGGTTCACATAATAAGTTCTTCCATTCGCATCTTGCCGTTCTTCCCAACCAGCGGGTAGAAGTGGCAACACCGTCGTATTATTTGCCTGCAAAAAAAAATTGTCTTTTGCTACTCCCATAAACTCTTTTTTTAAAAGATATCTTTTAGAAAATTACAGCTGCAGCAGGATGATTTCCTGCACCTCCTGAATCTGCAGAATCATGATTTATGATTTCCCAGCCCCCATCAGTCTCTCTATTTGTGCAAATAAGCCTTGTAATCAAAACCATCAAGAGAATTACTGAGCATCACCAAAGCATTTGAGGAATAAATCTTACGTGTGTTCCGCAGCTGTAGGTACTGGGGCTGGGGTATCCACACTGTTTATTCGACTTATACGAAGACGCTCAACAAGCTCTGTATTTACTGGCGATTCATTTACATTCCCGTTAGTAGTCTCCGATCTTCGAACATGCTCTGTAGGATCCGGAATGAAAGCTGCGTAGATTTGCAAGTAGCCTTTGACTTTGCTTCTAGTACTTCGAGGTTGCAGAGTATGCCTTTTAGGAGGAATAACGCGACTTTCAGCCTCCTTCGGAGTTGAGATCAAAGGGAGCTCAACCATGCCCAAGAAATCATCGCGGGTTAATCTATTTTCATCAAAAACTTGGAGCACAATTTTGTGTTCAGCAGGGAGTACTCGGAATATAAACTCTTCATCCCAATTTGGGTTTAGCGTCTGTAAAATTTGAAAAATGTGGTTAGCTAAACCATCTTGAAAAGCTCAAGCTATACGGGGGGGTGGGGTGAATAAATTCGTACCCTTTTCTTCGTTTTTGTTAAAACCGAGTCGATCACAGCACTTTCAGCATCACTTGTAACGGGAAGCAAATCTATCTTGACGTATGGATCACTAAAAAGGAGGAAAAAGACTATTACTAAGTAAACAAAACTTTGGGCTTCGAATTGAATGAGATAGATACGTACCTAGCACCAAAAATGTCTTTCCTCGCAAGTCCATGAGCTCCTAGTACTTTTAAGCGAAGTAATTTCACAGTGTCCCCAGTCTAAGAAACATTGAATTCACAATTAACATGGAAATACTAATGGGTTGACAGAATGAGTGCACTCATAGCATAGTAAGCTAATAAAGTAGAAAACTAGAATTCACAATTATATTAAATTCTTACTGGCAATGCTGCTGGGTCATGCTCGTAGCCAAATATTCGGGATGATGAAGTCATTATGAGAAGATTACGAATTTCATCAAAACGATTTTGAAGGTGTCCTTGTTTTTGCTTTCGACATACGAATGCATCAATCTTAACTAACTAACCATTCAATATGCACTCCTTCGAACTTCTCGCTAGATTTAGATTTCCAAACTCTTTCTGCATAAAATCAAGACCTGTTATTATTAAACATTTTCAAACTTAAATACACAACAAACAAGCTAATAAGTCCATTTACAATTTTTACAACAAAATGTTGAAGTTGAACAATGTTTTTTACTTGCTAAACTGAATATTATTTTGGTTAAATCTTCCTTTTCCTCTTACTCTTCCTAAATTATACGTTCTGTATGTGCAGGCAGGCAGTCCCCATTTAAGTTTTAGCTATAGTCACAGTTCTTATTCGTTAACTAACTTGTTTTTAATCATTACTCACAGTCAGTGTACACTACATTCGCAGCAAAGTATTTTGTGTTATCGTAGTACTGTATGAAATTTTGTTAAGTAAAAATGTGACGTCGAGAGATGGTGTTTTTTATTGGTTATGGTTACGTAAAAAAAGTACATTCTGAAGTGAGTGGCTCTCGATCTAATACACAGTTTTACATTAATTCGACTGCAGCCTGCAGTATGGACTTGCTGCAATGTATATATACATGCTTTTATCCTAGAATCATCCAACCAATCCATATATTAAAGTGAAATGAGGAAGGAGGGACACAGTTGTATATATGCTTGTGCTCAAGCAACTCATCCTAACGGGTGTATTGTTCAATGCGGAAATGTTAGTTTCCAGTTGAATCATTTTTGAAATTATTTAATTGATTCATTTATTGTTACTTTGAGTAAATTTAAGTATTAGCCAGGATTTGCATGCATCTAAAATGATTTAACAGTACATGTATTTTGGCAGACTTGAAAAGAGGATCGATATATTATACCCTTCTCAAACGCATACGCATTGCCTTACACAAAGAATTAATTTTTTAATATCAACAATCAATGATTTCCAATTTTTAAAACTGCTGGGGAGACAGTCACACATCCTGAAAAATTACTATACGACAAGGAGCCTACACAATCAATCAAATCGGCGCATAAACTTCTCCTCTAAAACATTTCCCACGGGATTTCAATTCATTGTGATTTCAGATTTCAGTACGCACTACGCACATAGTACTAGCAGAGTAGAGAGTAGTGCCAAAAGTAGTAAGAAAACATGTGCTAATGTTTTCACAATTTTGCATGTGATGAGATTCGGAAGATCCGAGAAGAGGTGAAGTCAATGTGACATTTTGATTTTGCATTTTGTAATTTGAAAATACAAAGTAGTTCCCTGTTTGGGAGTGCAGAAGCATATTATGGATTCGCCAATGGAGTACGATTCCGTCCGGTTGAAGACTGAAAATGGCAATACATCCAATGATTATTTTCAGAGTTATGAAAACTTGGATGTAAGCATTGGTCCTTTCGTATTTTTACTCCGCTCGGCCGCTCATATTCATAATGTTTAAAATATTCGCATTCTGATCACTAGGTTCATCGTTTAATGTTGCAAGACGAAATGAGAACTAAAGCCTATGAAGCAGCGATAGATGGGTGCAAAAAACTTTTTGCAGATAAAATTGTTATGGATGTGGGTGCTGGATCCGGTTTGTGGATTTTTAAATTGAAAGATGGACAGTAATGAAATCATTTTCGTGTCTTCAATCGCCAATTTGTATTTTATGCCCAGGGATTCTCAGTATGTTCTGTGCTCGGGCAGGAAGCAAAAAAGTGTATGCAGTTGAAGCTTCCAACATGGCGCCGTTATTACCGAAAGTTTTTGGAAAAAATGGTTTCAAAGACAAAATTGAAGTAAGAGAGTAAAACACTGGCTCAGAATTATTTTGTTTTTCCTCGTATATTACTTACCCAGAGACTTTGTATTTTCACAGGTGTTGCATAGCAAAGTAGAGGATATTACAGATGACATTAAAGTGGACATAATTGTTTCTGAATGGATGGGATTTTATCTTTTACACGAGTCAATGTTAGATTCGGTCCTATATGCTCGTGACAAATTCCTTAAACAGGATGGCCTCATGTTTCCCACTGAAGCCCATGTTTACGCAGCTCCTTGTAGTACTCCAGACTTGTGGAAAAGTCAGATTGGTTTTTGGACAAGTCAACAATATGGATTTGATTTCAGTCCATTTCTGGAATCGGCGAAATTGCAATCAAAACCGGAAATAACAACAGTGAATCTGATTAAAACTTTATTTTTTGCATGCAATGAGAATAGGTTTGATTTGAATCAGTATAGTTATTTCAAAATTAAACAAGTTTCAATTTCCATTGAAGGTTCCACCAGAAGCACTGATGTCAGAACCTCAACTCCTGTGGACTTTAAATTTGCGAGAAATTAAGTCAGATGAAATTCAATGTCTGAAAGATCGAAGATTTTTTTCAATCGAGGAAGATGGCGACATGCATGGCGTCTGTATTTGGTTTTCTTGTGTATTTCCCCATGATACTAATATGATAGCTGGTAAGTATGCCCTATCTTTAATTAGAATTCCCGCTGAAAATATGAAGTATTAGTGAATATTCTAAAATTATTAACAAACTAAAATTGTGCATGTTATTTCAATTATAGACGAGGAATATGAGCAGATTACCACACTGTGTACTGGGCCTTGGAGTCCACCAACTCACTGGAAACAAACTGTAGTGTTATTTCCAGAAGCGACTAATTATGAAGAGGGCGATATAATGGGCTGGGATTTCATTATGAAGAAACCTACGGAAGTAGACAAAACTAGTAACAATCGCTCGTATGTAATTGAAATTGTATCAGTAGATCCAGAAGAGGATCATCCTGTGCCTTGCTTATGTGGTACGGTTAAATGTGAACTTATTAGACACTTTATGAGCGAGAATCAAAATCAAGTCGTATCTAGTGTAGATGATGATAAATAAATTCGGTTTCTTTACACCTTTGCTAACTATTTGCTCAATGATTTAATAATCCTTCATTCGTATATTAAAACTGAATGCGTGCATCAGCTAACTGACATGATGAATTCGATCATTGCTGCAAACTCCATAGGTTCATCAAAGAACAGCGCAAAACAATAACATATGCGACTATAAGATCCTTACAGTTACTGAATAAATCACTGTGAATGTTTTTGTAGGCATAAATCAACATACAGCACAATGTGATCTGTAATGTAATCTTTTCTCGGGGATAGCAGCGCAAGACAATAAAAAAACATTTTGTTTGACTATAATGCAACGGACAAGACTTTCTCTTTGGTACTTTTGTACTTTTCACTTTTCATGGTCTGGTAACTATAAAATGGGATGCGCTGTCGTCACTTTTGTTTATAATATTGTTGTAGGAATCGAACTCTGCATTCATATTTGGATTATTTTGTTGTACCGGACCTGCGACAACTAAACATTTCTTGTCTTTGTAGTACTCGCGATATTTTGTTAAATATAGAACCACCAGATCACAGAAGACCGTTGCCTATAAAAACATAGATTAAATGAGCAAACGGCAAACATTTATAACACCGCTTAAAGGTACTCATGAGCGCCGGGGTGTTCCGGTACAGGAGTTAATTTGTATTGATTTACCGTTGTTCTCCTGTAAATCAATTTTCTCAATCAACTATCTTTTCTGTGAGTTGTTAACTAGACCGGTTCAATCGCTTTTGGTATTTTTAGAGCATAGTTAACTAACTGCAGTTACATAACTGACCACCCAAGTCTGGGAATGGGAAAGTAAAAAAAGAATGACTGTCATTCTCAACAAACATTAAAACAGAAAGATTGCATAGGTTAATTCATATGATGATGACGTATGAATATAGCCTATGCAAAGTAGCCTCTTCTCCCGTTGCGGACGGGCTATTCGACTGCTCGGAAATAAATGCGAAATTTAACCAGTGGGATACAGGAGACCTCCTGTATCATATATAATCGATTAGAAGTTACCGACTGCTGTAAAAAGTAACTAGACTACCCCGGCACTCGTGAGTACCCGATGCTTGGGTGTTTTTCAAATTTTTGGATGCCAAATTATATACTATCATACCAATCCTAATAATGCCATTCCAGACCCAATATTGATCAATAAAGGTACTAAACTGAATTTTCCAGCTTCACCTGAAATTAGAAAAGTTAAAACGATTAAATAAATAACAACTATTAGGATTAGTTTTTCAAAAATCAGCATAACATTTTGCAAAAAATGATACGAGCAGCTGAAAAATTGGTCTTTGTTAAAATTAAAAAAACTTAAAGCTGACTAAATGTGAAAATTTACAAAAAATTGGTTAGCAACATTTTGTTTTCTCTGGGTAATTGCAACATATTAGGGGTACACCCGATGCCGTGTAAAGTCGTACTTTTCTACGTGCGTAAATCTCCCAGCCAAACAGATCAGTAAGGAGAAGTTGGAAGTTTGCTCTGATTGGCTGGGAGATTTACGCACGTAGAAATGTATGACATTACACGGCATCGGGTGTACCCTTATTGTGTTTTTTCCGTAATTTTTAAGTCAGTTATTCATAATATAAACAACAGGTTGTTTTCTATCCAGAGATGAATAAACACATATCCTATAAACTTTGGTACCTTCAACACTGACTAAAAACTTGATCCCAAAACTTTTGGATAATGTCCGTCTATTCTCTTCATGAAATTCTGCCACCCTAAAAAAATGCCAAGGGTTGCTTGTTATTCCCGTCCCTTAAAAATGCACAACTATAGTACTTTAAGTCAAGTTACCTGAAATTCCATCCAGGTGATATGAGGGCATCTGGTTTGTCCATTCTTTGGAAATGATATTTTGGCTTACAGTACTTATCAAAATCCCAGTCTAGGTTACAGAACCACTGTATCCTAATTTCGAAAATTCCTCCCTAAACACAAAAATAGTGAAATTTACAGTTATGATATTACAACCCAAACGCGTACATAATTCGCATGCATTTTACTTTAATCGCGACGTCGGAATAGTTTTCACCCGCAGATTTAACAATGTCTCCCAAACGAAATATCGGACAAAAGGGATTCCTTTTCGCGTCGTATATGCATTGCCGTAAATAAGTCCTGTTTGCGTTTTCCAGTATATTTCGCCGACTGTAGTGACTTCCGAATCCAGGAAAATTTATTGAATTTTTTATAAGCACAGTAAAATCTTGAGAACCCTCCAATAATGCTCGCTTCCTACCCCTGCATGAAAAAATCACATTTAGCTTAACCTTATAGATTTGCTGACTATGTCACTGAATTTTGTTGCACTTCATTTACTCACAGAGGGAGTTCATTTATTTCAACCGGGCACCATGCATGTATTTCACATGTCTGGACCGTTTTGTTAGTTGCTGATTGGACACATTTACCTGTCAGGACCCCGTTTCCTTTTAACATGGCTCTACCTTTAACACAGTCTTTGTCAGCAGTGCAAATACTGCCTTCAACTTTTGGGTCCTATTTTTATGGTCATTTAATACAGAATTTAATTCCTTCTAGCAATTTATAAACTTTTTATTTCCCTTTTCTTCGTACCTCAGGACAAACCGATCTGGTTTGATTAGGTGTGATGACAAAATTAGTCATTATGAAAAATCCCCCATGTTCATTGCCAGACGATGGAATGACATAGTCAGTCGGATCCCAAATTCGTTGATAAAGATCCGAATAATTCCCAGGGACAGAAATTTCATCTGTGAAATTTGTATACACTACGCCTTTGACTTTAGTTGTCACAGCTGAGTCAATGGGTCCTGTTTTCTGATACCCCTTTTGCCAAACAATTGCATATCTGACCACAAACAACAGTTTCACTACTTGCAATTATGAGTGGTTGATTTTTTTTGTAAAGTGTATCTTTGAATACTAATATTACAGCTTACCCTACAATGTAGGTAACGATTATAAGTTGTATAAGTCTGTTTGTAATCCCGAGTCGTTTATTATTTCGGATATGAACAACTCTAGGCGTGTTATACTCGAAAAAAAGGGACGCACTTTTCAAAATACAGTTTTCTAGCCCCATGCTGAGTTTTTTTTAGTTTATTACCAGTTGTCTGCACCAATTTTGAACGCTCAAGAAACGCGTTCATGCATGAGATTGTTCGCTGATCAGGTTCTACTGCCAGCCTTTATTGCCTTTAACATAATCTGTGTGCTCCCGTAGGGAGAGCAAATATGTACTGAGAAAGATACATATTTGCGCTCGGAATACATATTTTGCATGACATATACCAGAGAAACAATGTTTATTTGTTTTTACAAGCCTTCTATGTTTTATTTAAAATCCTGGAGAATAAGTAGCCATTTAATATCCGAATATAGAAGATTTGACTGCATATTAAATACTTAAAGCACTTAAACCTGAAATTATTTTTATTTTCATCTAAACGTTTTACACCTAATTATACTATCCTAACAACAATTTAGTCCATATTATCTATACCTCTAGCAATCCTATCATGATCATGATTGTAAAAATGCATAAATTTTGCATTTTTATTTAGCGGTATAACGGTTGTTATTAACTTTTAATTGAAACTTGTTTTCAATTAAATTATAATAATATTTACTGATACAGCGACGGCCACAGCCCACACAATTTGTGACTACTGGAAGATAATTAAATACATGCATTCATACTTAAATCTAACTAAGTTTATTCAACCCTTTATTTGGTTGGCTGATTTTTATTGCTACTTCAGTTTTACAGTATGACCAATATGCTAATATGCAGGAGCTACTATCTATTCACTACGCAAAGCTAATATTGACTGACTGACACTGACCTTTAAAGACCTTTTCCGGTTCACAAGTACTGCTTCAGTCAATAGGGAGTTAGTTATTAGGAGAAGTCGTTTGTAGTCGTTTTGAACAATAAATAAATAAATAAATCATTCGTCAAAACCTCTGAGAGTAAAATCCCGAACTTACTACTTTATAATGTGTTTGATGTAACACAAATGGTCTTTCGTGAAAAAATTAGAATTCGGCTTACTTAGGTATATATCCCCAAGTAACGTTATGTATTATATTTACACGAAATTAAAAATGCTTTTTGGTATCAGCAAATTTCTATAGGCCTAGAAAGTCATTTTTTATGCAACAATGTTAAATATTGTCAGATTGGTAATTGGGAGCACCCAAGACACAAGCATGTCACTGAGTGTACGATTCCTCTCGGCTCAAGACTGGAAATTACAATACTTGACTTGTTAAAAATTTTAATTGCTTTTTGGAAGAATCAATAATATAGATTTGATCTCAGTCCGCTATTGCAAAATGGCAGTCAAAACCGGAAAAAACAATGGTGAGTCCGATTATACTTTATTAATTTTTATAGTATGCATGCACGGCTCTACTCTAACTCTAGGCGCTATCAAGGAAGATAGGGACATCTATGGCGTCTGCATATGGTTTTCTTGTGCATTTCCACATGATATTAATAATAATTATATGATAACTGGTAAGTACGCTCTACCTTAAGTTATAATGCCCGAAAATATGAGATGATGATAAATAAATTCGGTTTCTTCACACCTTTGCTAACTATTTGCTCAATAATTGAAGAATAGTTCTTCATTTCATATATTAAAGCTGAATGCATACACCAACTTACTGGCATATGAGCTCACATGAATGAGAATATTGCTGATTGTTGCAAACTCAACAGATTCATCGAAGGACAGCGAAAACAATAAAAATATACATAAGCATTAAGTGACTGATGCAACTTCATTTATGGTGTGGTAGCTGCAAAATTGGATTCACTATCATCAGTTTCATTAATAATATTGTTGTAGGAATCGCTATCTTCTCCATTCAGGTTATTTGGTTCAACGTTAAAAGCATCCGGACCTCTGACGTTTAAATACTTCTTCTCTTTATAATACTTGCGATATTTTGTTAAATATAGAACTACCAGATCACAGAAGATGGTTGCCTATAAAACAAATATTAAATAAATGAACCACCTAACTGATGGTTCCAAAATTGCACTGCATTATTGTATTATCTGCATACCAATCCTAATAAAGCCATCCCTGATCCAATGTTGATTAGTAAAGGTACTAAATTAAATTTTCCAGCTTCACCTGAAGTTAGATAATGTGTAAGTCAGTTACATAATGCATAAAAAGTTGTTTTTTTCAATATGAGAGCAAACGTATCAATCAATCTTTGGTATACCTTCAACATTGACTAAAAACTTGATCCCAAAACTTTTGAGTAGTGTCCGTCTATTCTCTTCATGAAATTCTGCCACCCTAAAAGAATGCCAAGGATTGCTTGTTATTCTCGTCGTGCCTTAAAAATGCAACACTATAGTACTTTAAGTCAAGTCACCTGAAATTCCATCCAGGTGATATGAGGGCATCTGGTTTATCCATTCTTTGGAAATGATATTTTGGCTTACAGTACTTATCAAAATCCCAGTCTAGGTTGCAAAACCACTGTATCCTAATTTCGAAAATTCCTCCCTAAATGGCACAATTTTCAGTATAGGGACCTTGGTCTTGACATTACATGAACCCAATACTTTTTGTCTTTACTTAATTGTATTTTTATTCTTACTTGAACTGCAACTTCAGAATAATTTTCACCCGCAGATTTAACAATGTCTCCCAAACGAAATATCGGACAGAAGGGATCCTTTTCTGCGTCATATATACATTGCTGTAAATAAGTCTTGTTTGCGTTTTCCAGTATATTTCGTCGACTATACTGACTGCCGAATTTAGGAAAATTCATAGCATTTTTAATAAGCACGGTAAATTCCTTAGAACCCTCCAATAATGCTCGCTTTCCACTCCTGCAGTAAAAGGTGCATTTAACTTTCTAACAAAAATGTGTTAGGGATGATATGGATATTGTCGCATTTCATTCTCTTACAGAGGAAGTTCATTTATTTCCACTGGGCACCATGCATGGATTTCACATGTTTGGACCGTTTTGTTAGTTGCCGCTGGGACACATTTGCCAGTCATGACCCCATTGCCTATTACAATGGATTTCCCCTTAACACAGTCATTGTCAGTAGTGCATATACTGCCTTCAACTTTTGGGTCCTATTTGTATGGTCACTTAATTCAGAATTTCATTTCATTCTAGTAATTCATAAACTTGTGATTTCCCTTATCTTCGTACCTCAGGACAAACCGATCTGGTTTGATTAGGTGTGATGACAACATTAGTCATTATAAAAAATCCTCCATGTTCATTACCAGACGATGGAATGACATAGTCAGTCGGATCCCAAATTCGTTGATAAAGATCCGAATAATTCCCAGGGACAGAAATTTCATCTGTGAAATTTGTATACACTACGCCTTTGACTTTAGTTGTCACAGCTGAGTCAATGGGTCCTGTTTCCTGGTACCCCTTTTTCCATACAATTGCATATCTGCTCACAAGGAACATTTTAAATACTTGGATTCATTGCTTATGCGTGGCTGACATGATTTTGTAAGATTTATATCTTTGCATCTATTATTACAGCTTACCCTACAATGTAGGTAACTATTATCAGCTGTATAAGTCTGTTGGTGATCCCGATTCGTTTACTTCTGATGTGAACAATTCTAGGTGTGTCATACTCGAAAAAGACGGATACACTTTTCCGAACGTACTTTCCTAGCCTCATTTCGAGTTATTGACGTTTTTTTTGCCAAGATTTTGAACCTCGACACACGCCTTCATGGATTGTTAGTTAGTATTGTAAGAGAATGTTTCAATTTGAGACTACTTATTTACTCATTGCTTATTTCGCGCATTTGTGACAAATACTCACAATTTTATCCCTCAATCCTTCGAGGTTTGTTAAAATGCATGGATGTTGGATTTCTGTATAGTGGCTCTCAGTGGGAGTTAATTAATTCTTGCATTCGGTTAGCTAAATTTTATTGCTGCATAGTGGATGACTAATTTGCCGGAGCTAACTAACTACCAAAACTACTAATACTGACAGAACTTTGAGAATAGACCTTTCGCGGTTCACCATATATAGTACTTCTGTAGTCCTTTTACACTACATACTGACTGGAGCATTTTTGGCTCTTCATGCAAGAGTTAAAATAGGGATTACTTTTTAGTCATCTCTATAATTTTTATGAAGTTAGCACGAAATTAAATATGCTTTACTACTAGCTATATGTTTTAGGTCTAACATAGCTTATTTTTATGGAACAATTACATCTTTTACATACATAGATCGGATATAGCGTAAGCGTATCATGGAGTACAGTTTCGCAGAGTACAGATTTAAATGGGAGAATATATGCACATTATCTTCAGTAATGAAAACTTGATTGATCGTTCGTATACATGGTTTACATGGTTGATCAGTAGCATGTTAAAATAAGTGAGTTTTTAGGACAAAAAAGGTCCATCGATTGATGTTGCAATACGAAATGAGAACAAAGGTTGGATGATGAGGTTTATGAAGGAGCCCAGTATATAATGGATGCAAAAGCAAAATACTTTTTTTAGCGTCTTAAACCTTCTTTATACTTTATAGTATTTGCTCAACAATTAAATAATTGTATGAATTACGAAAAATCTAATGCATGCCATATGAGCCATGTGAGAATTGTATGCTGCTTATTGCTGCTGCAAACTCAATGATTTTTTCAGATATTCAGTCAGCTGTTGCTGGAAAGAGTTGTTTACATTTTGTGAGAGAGAGAGAGCAAACTTTTGTGCTTTTGATTTACATGCTCTTGCATTGCATGTGTTCAAAGACTGAATTGAATCCGTCGAAGAATCAATTTCATATAATCTATAAATTAGCAAAAAGGCCGAAGGAATAAAGCTATGGTTTTGTAACACCTTTGGCAAAATATTGAAACTGATTAAAAAGTGGATACATAAAGTGCACAAGGACTTTGAACTGTGACCTTCCAACGATTGATAATATCATCAACATTATTACGCTCAGGCTCAAGTGTGTTCAATAGGTTTAGAGCATAGTTACCAGCCAGCTAAAGTATGTTCTCCGCTTCGGTCTTTCGTAGATTTAATTTTGACAAATTCATCAATTCAAAAACTTTTCACACTCCAGCCATCTTTACTAACTCTGATCCCTGTCGGCGTGTACAGAAAAATATAAGGCAAATGTCTTCTTCCACAGAAGCAAATCCAGGTAAACCATATTAAATCTTGGAATGTTGTCTACATTATTGAAAGATGAGATTTAATCATTTTTAACTTTCACACAACATGAATCGGTCCGGTTTTAGAAGTTGGGGCACACGAAAAATTTCTAAGTTTTTTCAAATACACTTTTGACCGGAATTTTTCAATAAGTGCATAAAACATACACTAAAATGTTTGTTGAGAAATTTTAGTCATTTTTCGAAAAAAGGGTGACAAAAACATTTCCCCCCCCATGTTAAAAAATAGCAAAACAGCCTAAACGCACTTGAATTCATTCGCACACTCAAAAATATATCAAATATTTATTGTTAACTAATCAATTAGGCTTATAAAAATTATGATTATTTGAAATGTTACGAAAAAATGTATCCTAAAAATATTAACGTTAGAAAACACAAACTTGGTAGCTGTCAAATCAATATCAGCAAATAAAACACCCATCTTGGGCAAAAAGCACATAAGCATTTCCAAAAAAAATTACAACTTGGTACTAAGTTATAACTTATGAATGTCAATTTTTTTTAATTATAATCGATGGACAATTAAATGATGTTAATTAACTGAATTTTTTATATTGCAATCAATGGACAGTTTAGCCAATTCAATTGCGAAACGTCGGACGTTACAAATCTACGCTAGAGATATAATCCTCTGACTGAATTTTTCACATGAAATTCGAAATATGCATTGCACACATTTTCCAAAAATCTTTAAACGTTGATTTTACAGCCATTTATGCGTGGAATTGAATAAAATTTAAAAATTTTGTTGAAATTGACCCTTTTAAATGCAAAAATAGTGGCTAAAAAATTTCAAAGTCAAAACTTGACCAAATTTTTACCCAAGAGTCGGTCTTATTTTTGACCATCCTTATTGGCCAAGAACAGCAAATTGTATTCTAAGTCCGAAAATTCTAGGTTGATTAGCAACATCAAGCGTTTATTTCGTTTTAAATTTAAAAATCAGCATTGTTACTTTTGATTGCAACATGACAATCTCAAGGTCAATCCTACAAATTTAAGCTACAGTACGCAATACCATCAATTTTTATTTACATTTTTAAAAACTTGAAAAAAATCCCATGCAGCCTTATATGCACTGATATTTTAAAGCAATAAAACTTATAATTGTCTAGACGTTAACCAAAACTCAAGGGTCAAAATACCAAAATAATGAACAAAACTATTATAATTGGACTATTGACTTCTCTTGCTGTAGGTACAACTTTTATAACTTCATGAACGAAACTATTAGAATTACACCATTAATTTCTCTTGCCGTAGAGGCAACTTTAATAACTTCGGGGCAAAGCTCTTCTTCTTAATAAATATTAGGAAAGTATTCGACCAAGCATATTAGCAATAAAAAAATTTTCGGTACAAAAGACTTTTTTTGTAAAAAATTCTAATTTTAGCTGGAGAAAGACGGTCATGAAAATTTTTATACTGCAACGTAGATTACATACGTCATGCACTGTATGCATGTGAGGATTTTGTTCAGCGTAAATTGCCTTTTTAGGCTTGTACAAGTACGGCATCAATAAGTGTATACTCTATAAAACGTTCTGTTTGATCGAAATAGCAAAAGCTAGCATTGAAAACGACGCAAAAAGTATAAGAGTAATTTAACACATTTTACTGTGTAAAAACATTATTAAATAAAATCGTTTCACTGTAGCTTGCAATATTATTTTTAATTTTTTTAATGGCAAAAAAAATGTCAGGAGATTGTTATGTTAAGGATTGTGTTGAATTGCATGACAGTAATTCCAAAAAATTTTAATTCAACAAAGTGTAATCACATTTAGTTAACTATGTTCTATAAATAACAAAACTACAGTAACCGCCTTATTTCATCACATAAAAAAATATTTCATTTGAAAATATTGAAAAAAAAAATTGCAACTTTCCGGCCTGCGCAAATGTTCGCAAAAATTTCCTATTTTAAATTTGCTATCTCGGCTTAGTAAACTACAGAGGCTGATATTTCTGCACAGGCATTTTTCACAAATGTTGAGTTTCATTGTAGTATTTTTATGCTACTTTGTTCACGAATGATTTTCATCATACATTTTACGTGATTGTTTTTTAACAGCTTCAATTTGTGGTTTAATTCATTACTAAATTTCCAATAGTTCATCTGCCAAATCTTTAACAGACAACTTTACTTACTAAATAGGAAGTTTTAGAAACGTACAAAATGTTTCACAGCGAGTTTGTCTTGCTACTATTGACTTCCTATGGGATTGCTTCATAAAACTTGAAAATACATTTGATATACATGGTAAATCTCCTACTTTAAAACTTGGGCCTGACGAACGGCCGAAGCACGGCATGATGGCTAGTGATATCTGCGTTACGTGACAAATCAACTCTTGTAAAGAAAAGAAAGAAGCAATACGCTATCTAGAGATTCCACCGGAACGGGACGTTAGGGCGTTATCTTTTCAACACAAAATTGAAGAGAGCGAGAGTAAAATAAAATATAAGTCGTGTATATTCTTACACAAAAATTGTAAATCTGAAAAGGTTGTGCAAGATATTCATCGGTATCACATATATAACGATGATATTCAGTAATGAATTTTTAGAATTCTTGTTTTAGAATAAACATGGAAACGTTTTCAAATTTTTTCTCAATTGTACATATCCTGATACAGAAACACGATATTCAAACCATCCGGAATGTCCCTTGACCGGATGATTATTCCGTCTTGTTTGCATCACTAGCGCTTCCGCAATCATTGCATTTCAATTTGCAATCCCAAACCTAACTTGCAAACCATCTAATCATTACCGAAGTACAACTCATTGCGTTCACATTGTTCCCATTTCTTTGCCATAATTTCACACGGTTTACAACTTTTTGCCATTTGGATCGTCTCAAGATTACGGAATTGATATTTTTTATAAACGGTTACGACTCGGCTTGCTTCACGTTGTCCATCGCATACGGATTGTTCATTTGAAAACGACCAGGCTAGTTTATCGATCGTCCTCGGAATATTTGCTTTACTGGATTCGACCTGGCTATCATCTGACTTTCCACTAACTTTGACTTTGAATTATACTGAAACCATCTGTTCATATCACGGGCTATTTCTTTCTTCACTATGGTGAGCTCATTATGTATTTTGAAATATTTTCGAAACTTTATTAACTCGCAAATGCAATTCGTACATTGATCAGTAGACTTCTTGAGGGACTAATTGATGTCAGTTTTGTATTAGCCTAAAAATTACATTCATTTAAAGGAAATCTCTATAACACGTTAACTATAATGTTTTAGGTACACCCCAGAGTAATTTTGGCTCCCGGTGAATGCACGTATTATTCCCTTGGAGGCTACTTGGGTTTGGAATTCACCGGTCGGCAACGCCGAAGAGCTAATCGAAGAGCAAGGTTGATGTTGGAGCATCTGCGTTTGCTGCCTAGACGAGATGAGCCAATTCGGTGCCAACAGTGCGGCTTCTTGATGACCGTGAGCAATGAAAGAGGTCGAAAGCTGGGTTTCAGGTTAAATTGAGGCCTACTTATTTCTTAACATTTCTTAATGACTACAGTTTGACGTACTATCAAATACTACAACATACATTTAACATTTACAGTACGAAATTCAAACTTTCATTTTGTAATACCCAATGGTATTATAAGTTCATGATCATACTGTTCCTTAATTTCGTGTTAAGATTAGGAGTCTTAGTTGTCACTATTTTAGCCTATAATTTAGCGGATAGGTAACCAAGCCACTTTAATCAACTGGACGCAATTAGAGTCAATTTACAAGATGTTACAATAAGAAAGGTGAATCATTGTTTGTTAGCATGAAAATTCGAATATTTTTGGTTTGCATGGCTAGCAAAAGAATATATTTGCATGATTATTTCACGCCTTAACGTAACAATAGGCAGCTTCATTACATAGCTTCTAGCATTTCAATTCCATGTATCATCGAATCATCAAATGTTATGTTAATTAAACATTTTTTTACAAGATGGAGATGTATGGGAAGACAAGGTGCTGCACCCCATCCACCAGTCAAAGTGTCACCTTTGCAAGGAACAATGTGGCATCACTGCCATCTTGAATTTCGGCAAATTTACAAGATTTTTTTTGGATTTGTGATGAACCTCCCAGTTGCTGATGTGGCAAAGCAATGCAAAGTGAGCTCAGCCACTGCTGTGCAGTGGTATGTTTACATTCGTGAGGCTCTTTCAACTGCAGCCTGGCATGCATACGAAAAAATCGGTAAGCTGATGTGTTCGAGTCTCTTATACCGATATACAACTTGACCTTTGTAGTAACAAGTGAAACTGTTTTTTCCACCATATAGGCGGGTACGGCGACATTGTCGAACTGGACGAATCTGTTTTGTTCAAGCGAAAATATCATCGGGGGCGTATGATCAGGGGATCCCATTTATGGATATTTGGTGGCATAAGCCGAACAACAAAACAAAGGTGTCATTTTTTTCAGATTTTCCATTTTTGAATCATGTGGAACTTACGTTTTTAAACTTATGTTTTAATTTTAGGTTTTGCGTCCGAGTGCGACAAAGAGATGCACGAACGCTGTGTGCAGAATTGATGGATAGTGTGGCCCAGGGAACATTTATTTGCACGGACGGTTGGGCAGCTTATGGAGACATTGAGAGGTTGCCTGTTGGCTGGCCTGGTCCGAGGTGAGTGCAGCCAACAATGAATTTCACTATGCATTCATGATCTTTTTGCAATTTCTCGTCATAACTAAATACATTTTGTTTGTACAGGTATTACAGAGGTCATGGTGTGGTGATACATGAGGATAACTTCTGTAATCCTCCTTTAAATCTCCCACCGCTGTTTCTCACAGGCTATAATAATGCCTGCAGAGATCGACGATTTCATGGACCATTACCAGCACCTGACCCAGTTCAAGGAGCATACCTTCCAATTCGTTGGCACACCAATACCCAGGAACGAGCATGGCTGGCACTCAAAACCGCTATAAGAAGCACACATAGCCGGCGGTATATTGATGCGCATATTGGTTAGTCTTGTAATCACTAAAATTATCTATAGTAATGAAACTAGTGACTTTAAATCAAGTAACTACTCATCATTTAATGTGTTAGGCTATTATATGTTCACTCAAAACATATTGGCCCCCAACTATGACAAGAAAGATTACGGACCAATCGCGACAAGAATTGCAGAAGAGCTGGTTCGCGTGTACCCTGGCATCGGTGTTGAGCCAATACGAGCAAATAAACCTGGGTTTCGTATGTTTCCGGGTGCTGGACCAGTCGTCCACTGCCGTTGCAATGCGTGCTTCTGAACAGATAGCACATGCAACCTGTGCCTCATTCATGTGCTTTGCTTACTTACGTTGCACAAATTCTAGATAAAATGTATTCGTGTTCTTTGGAATTGATATTTTAGGGCGGAAATCATGTAACTAATGAACTATTCCAATTTGCGTAGGAATAACTAATTTTGTATTTTGTTCTGTTAAATGTTGTATAGATTTATCGGGCAAACCAGTATTTCAAATCATTCGAAACTATATGCTACTGCGTAATGTACTAGCACCACCAACATGGCCTATTATTTTTCTTGGTAGGAAAATACGGCGTTCGATTTACTGTATCGAATAGAAAAAGATTCAATCTCCACATTAAACGTTTAGTTTAGTAAAAAAAATTCTAGTCACAATCAGTATAGTAAAATCAATCAATGGATTTCTATTTTGTGCTTATTGGTTGTGGTACTTAACTGACGTAATTTAACACGTATTATAATATAAGCATAATAAACATAATATACTACACAAATTACAATCAAAGAAAAATAAGCATATGAAGTGTAGATCTAATCAATTTTTTTCATAATGACATTTCAATTTGAGAAAAATACTGTTTATTTATTATTTTGTAATAAAATTTTTGTTACCCGCTCGTGTTTTAAACAATATTGTAGATGTTGAACAAGTTTAAAGGACCACTGACTTGCATTATTATGAATAATTAGCGATAAATGCCGAGTATTTATGTCCACCATGCCGATTAAAGTGGTGAAAAAAACATCAACCCTTTTCTTGCATTCACGTTTGGTCTTTGGGCAATATTTCATATCAACCATACCGATATTAGGATTAAGTCCAGGACGTATTATAAAGTATTTTTTGATATGAAGAGATCATATTTGTTGTTTAATTAGCTAGACTCTGAGCGATTGTGAAATTCAGTTTTTTATATAATAAATAATCATAATTTTTATAAGCCTAATTGACTAGTTAACAATAAATATTTGATATATTTTTGAGTGTGCGAATGAATTCAAGTGCGTTTAGGCTGTTTTGCTATTTTTTAACATGGGGGGGGGAAATGTTTTTGTCACCCTTTTTTCGAAAAATGACTAAAATTTCTCAACAAACATTTTAGTGTATGTTTTATGCACTTATTGAAAAATTCCGGTCAAAAGTGTATTTGAAAAAACTTAGAAATTTTTCGTGTGCCCCAACTTCTAAAACCGGACCCATGAATCTGTCAAGTCAATAGTTAATTATGATTCGCATTTAATCAGAATCAGACAGCCAAACTTCAAACACAGAAAAGTAAAAGCAAAAAAGCACAATCACTCTCCAGTCTCTCATTTTTAGTTTTTGCACCAGTTTATATCGTAAAACAGCAATTTCAGCTAGGTAGAAGACAGAGAGTCAGAGAGTACGGGAGAAAGTAATTTAGGCCGATGGAAGCCTATATTTGAATTTCCCCGTTTACTTAACATGAGGAACAATTAGGACAACTTCGATTTCGAGTCGTTTGCTCATTTGATGAATGAATTTCACTAGTTCCTACCTTTATTCTGAGATCCTTTTTTCACCAACGGAAACATTTTGTAGGTGGCGTGAATGTCTGCTTTTGCTCTACAAATACTATTCTATATACCTTGCTTTTGCTTTGTTTTTACTTTTTTTACACTAAATAATCCCAACTTCCTTTCTTTCTTTGCGTACTTGTTTGTTAGTCGTGGTGTATTTAATATGGAAGCTGATATGAAATGCGGAATGGGAACTGTTGTATATGTTAATTGTAGATTCAGATCTTGTTCTGGTGGATAAGCTGCAAAATATCACTAC
>Ga0210040_10000904_pt1 | contig 47175 bp, 25 predicted proteins | sample CryGeyCG12114_NA_FD_185462 | JGI IMG/M metagenome (GOLD analysis project Ga0210040, IMG submission 185462) | Groundwater microbial communities from aquifer - Crystal Geyser CG19_WC_8/21/14_NA (SPAdes) (version 2) | ecosystem: Environmental > Aquatic > Deep subsurface > Groundwater | place: USA...
CATGTGAACTACCGGCAAGCTATATTCAGTATACCAAGTTCAAGATTTTCCGAAAATGATGCGCCCCATGGAAATTTCATTCCGAAAATTATACCTTCCGGGTATTAAGCGTTCCGAATTTTGCCCCTTCCGACTATGATGCGTCCGGAAATGATGCTTCCGGATTTGAGGTTTCCGACTTTGATGCGACATTCATAGCATAGAATATTTCACGAGTTCATGTAGCCCCGATTAATCACCTTACTGGAGACGAAAGTTATGGTTTCACAGGTCAAAATCCGAAAATCTGTTTAAGTCTGATCAAAATACTTTTAATTTCCTCTTTAGAATGAAAACTCTGTGTAGCCTGTTACTGCAAACATGAATTGATATTGGATATAAAACACGCCGACAAACTATTTCAGTCGTTGTATCTTAATTCTATCTGCTCACTGCCAAGAAAAGAGAAAAGGTTTTAGCTTTCGTAGCATGACGCGGTTAGGTAAACGGACAAACTTGCAAAAAGCAAATTCAAGCGTAAATGAATGAATGATAATATATGATGCGTTTTTTAAAAGTGTTCAATAAGAATATACAAAATTTTGAGCACTCACTCTGCAGTAAATGAAGCATTCTTGAAAGTTTCGAACGGGGTTGAAGTTTCCACTCGAACTGAATAGGCTTCATGATTTGAAATTCTGGGAACAAGTTGAGCATCAATCAGCAAGTGGTTATCTCCGCCCCACTTGAGTCTTCCTTTCAATGTTTGTTTGTCATCTTCTGAGCCAAATCAAAAAACTTTGTCACATGCACTTTTTTTGAATTCGGTTTCCTCGTTTGCAATATTTCACTTGACAGATAATTTCTAAAATAGTTCATTTTTTATAGCCATCATATGTTTCTTTTGTTTAGATTGTAAATATTAAAGATTGAAAAATATTTTAAGACCTATGTATAACTATACGGAGCACTTTCGAAAGATAAATTGAAATCCTAAACAAATATCCTTAAATTACAAACCCGCTGAGCTCATGTAGTCCAGACCTACTAAGTAATGATTTTCAGGATACAACAGAACTAGTTCTATCCGTTTGAAATCCATTCGTTGAATGTCCCCAAAGTATTCAATCAAGTATTGCTTAGATGAGTCCTTGGAGGCATCATATTTAAATTCGGTAGCAAAAATTTGAACTCCATTTCGGTCAATCGTTTTAAATCGAACAAGAATGTCTGGAATGTGTCTAAAAAATGCATAAAAAACAAAAAAGAAGCATGGCAAAAAAAACTAAAAAGCTTAATGTCAGTTGCAGAAAAATTTTACCCGCCAAACTCAGTGTTAAATGTAATTTGAACCCCATGGTCCAATTCCATTTCACTCATTATTAGATAAACAGTTTCTCCTGTGGTTAAACTTGTGTAAAATTTATGTTTGCGTGCATTCCCTCCACTTAAACTGCGTCCTAATTCTACACAGTTTATGTCTCCTTTGTATTCAGACTGTAGGAAATCGAAAAAAACACAGTTTCGTGGTCTCATCATCCAATAGTAACACTGCATTTGAAAATGAAATACATCAGAATCATTGTTTTAATTACACTCAACCGGATTTTTGTATCTTTTTCATCACTCCAAAGATGATATCCCACTTTAAATGGACCAAACGAATCAAATTTCAGGCCAACTTGCAAAACATTTTCTTGACCAACTTTTTTCGTGCTCCGGTCACTGTAAGTTCCGTCAATTTCCATCGAATGTGCCCCGAACCAATACCCGTGAAGCCAAGTCTGTAAAATGTGAATATAGTTCATTTTCAAAATACCGTGCACCGTGCGTCTGTGAAACTACATATGTTGAAAAACATGTGCGCTTGTCAATTATAAAAAGTGGTTTCCAAGCCAAGTAGTTTTCACTGCTAGTAATAAAATCTTAGACAGTGACAAAAAAGTGGGTGCCGTATAAAAAACATAATGCATGAAGATTATCTATCCATACTTTTGAAACTATACAAACTAGAGTGACAATGAATGGCTTTGTTGTTGTTGACAAATATGACAGTGAATATAAAAGCCGTGTGTGGTAGCTGAAAAGAAAACTAATGCCACTGACAAGAAACTCACTTCAGCAAATGAATGACAAATGACTTTCATAGTGAATTAATCCATAAAATACGTAGAGGACAAGCATACTATGCATGTGCTAAAACTGTTCCCACTCAGCTTTGCTACTTTGTTGAAGTGAATATATGCAATCTTATACGATTACAAAACTAAACTATAAAAACGGCCCACTTTATGGACTTCGCTACACTACCGAATATATTAGAAAATTGACACTCCAAAATCAATAAATTAGTCTAAACGTAAATTAAATACCTGGTAAGCTTTACTAGCACTCTCTTCAAGATGAAAGTTGATTCTCATTGGTGGATAATTTGGAACCGTCATATTCCATCCGAAATGAACAAATTTCAAAATTCCAGGACCACGTTTAAGACTGAATGAGTTTTCAAACGTTTTCTCTAACATACAAATTTTTTCCAACTCAAGATGTACTCAAAACTATAGCAATGCAAACAGTGGCAATCAAATGCCCCCATCGCTTTAAAATGTTATGAACAAACCTGGAGTGTACTTCAATTTAATCTTGGAGTCTAACAATTTCCCTCGGGTATTCATGGTAGCTTCCATTCCAATATAATTTTCTTCATTTGGTGGTCTGTACCAACATGTCAGCTTCAATGTATCTCCTTCATGACTTCGACGGTACAGATAGTCAAGCTTTACAACGAATCCAGAATAGGAACCCAATGAAGTGCGACGACTAATACCACTGCCTTGAAAAACTTCGCCACAACTCTGCATTCCATAAATGTCAACCTGGGAATAAACATGTATAAGCAAGGTAATCTTTACACTTGAAAAACTTTCCATCAATCTTTATCCCTCGTATGCAAGTAATTTTCTCATAATTATCATAACCATACTTTCTTGGGAATAGAATTTTCAATCTTAAAGTTAAACGTGAAATCATTATACCACGGAAATAAATTGGTATAAAATGACAAAATTAACTTCTTCATGGTTCACTACCTTGTGATTCCAAGAACCTGTAAAACCTTGCTGAGGAAATTCCGAGAATATTAATCCAGCCGATATATCAAGTTCTGTTTCTTGTGTCTGACGAGGTTTCAAAATAGTTATCGTTGATTTCCATTTAATTGTTTCAGGATTATTACCGTCTCCACGATACTGAGCACGGAGTGCAGTTATCAAGCTGGAGCTATTATAACTACCATGGATCACTACATCGGCATGTTTTTCATTAGTTTCAAAGTCGGATTTTCCGGAAAACGAAAGACCTTTTTGTTCATCTTGCTCCAATTTCCATTCACCTGAATCACCAGTTTATCATGTCAATACTAACTTCCTGTTTAAATGTTCAGAAAATTGCATGCAGGACGATTTCTGCATTACTAACGTAATGTATTGTATAGTGCAACTAAATTAAGAGAATCGTTTTGAATACATTTATTTCTTGGCAGTTTTAAACCAGAAATTATCTCGATTTAAGCTAACAAAAAACAAACTAAAATAAATGTGATAGAATTCGAACCATTATTTATCTTAGCACACTGAAAATAAAGAAAAAAATGACAAAGTTGAGCAAATAACGCAAGCAGAAGTTGGACTGTGACGGTTGCACCTGCGCAGTAAGTCAAGCTTTTATGATTCTAATAATGCTCTCCAAAACACATGCGCAGACGTTCAATTCAATTGCTATGTATCAGTTTAATCTGATTTCTGCATTCAATTCAGCTTCTTAACTGTAAACTGCACTCTAATATTGTACAATATCCATGATAATAAACGCATCATCCATCACGAAAAAAATATATGAATAAGTGACTATTTATAACTAATAATTGGTCAACATTTGTACATCTCCTCATTGATCTTTCTTCTTACGTGCACTGAAACAGCTAAATAGTTCATACCTTTGGCGTCCAACACTTTTTTATTCCCAAGACGGAGATTGCCATTGTAAGAATAAAAAGATCCTTGCGCTCTTTTCACTTTTTCATCTGCATTCACCTGAACTGCGAACAATGGGTTGTTACCAGAGTCTGCCTTTATTTCAATCTTTGTTCGTTTGTCCAAACTAGTTGTTGCTATTGAGAAAATGTGACAAAAGACAACATATCAAATTACACATCTTGATATCTTTTCAAGTCAACTGTAACACTCCGGTGAGACTCTCCGGTAAATTTATTTTTCTTTGAATAAAAAAATATTCCTTGCTATTATTATAATCCGTAGAAATCTATGGTTTTTTACAGAGATTCAGATCAAACCTCAGTTACTGATGATTGTATAGATAATGTAAAGCGAATTAGTGCGAAAAGATAAAAAAGGCAATATTTATTTCATCGTTTTGTAGCTATGCAACACAAACAATCCTTAGATTTAAATCATCTAAGTTTTCCATGAAAATGAAAAGTGACTGGTAATGTGGCTTGAATATAGCTGGGCAGGGATAACTAAATAATCCTCGTGGAAGTTTAAAAGCAAAGACAATGCACTTAGGATTCAGCCACTTAAAGATTTAGGGAAGTTTCAACGCCAACAAGTATAAGCAGCAGTAATCATCCACTCACACACACTTGTCCATTACGCACGGTTTGTTTACCAATAAAACGCATTGACGAACTACATTGAACCAAGTGGAATAGAGCAACAAACAATTCATTTAAGCGTGCATGAGGGGATGAGTAAGTAATTTCAAATAGACTTATCTCTTCCGACAGAAAAGAGCCCAATGGGAATTCCTTGTAAGACAAAGTCTTAAGGAATGGATTTTATTACTTGTATTCATTAACACTTGCCGTAAATTCTGTATAGTATATTGATATTATATTATATACCAGAATGTTCAATCAACTTTCTTTACTGTACATAATTTACGGGCATTTTTCAATTGCTTACAGACTTTTAGTGGTTGCAAGCAAGAATATAGGAAACTAAAGCAACGTAATTTCAAGCGACCGAAGATAACAAAGAGAAGCCCATGATGCTCACTCACTCTATTTAAACCTTTACGGTTTCTAAACAGCAACAACAACTGTACATAACACAGCTCTTTGGATTTATGATGAAAGAAACTAAAACAACAATTTGTTGCTTAATGTCTCACTATCTAACCTGTACTTTAGTGAACCAATGAACTGCTTCCTGCCAAAGTATACAAAACCGCTAGTCTGTCAACTAGAGTAAATGTGATTAAACTCTTTGTCCCCGAAAATACTCCATTCTAAGAATTCAGTTGCGTCAGCTAATCACTGTATAAAACGGTTGAATAAAAATTGCCCAACCATGTATTTGGATTCAAAACTACAAGTGTGTATTTGATATTATTTTCATTGAAAATTATATTTCAAGTAATAATTTTCTTGTATTGCTAAGCTAATTAATTGACATCAATTCCTTACACAATGTGGCTAGGTAAGCGTTTTGGTAGATAGGGTGAAACGGTTTGTGCTCAGCACAACTAAGTCGTGTACTAAAACTAACAAGGAACTAAAAGATACTACAAGTTAGATAATTATTCACCACAAAAAGGTTTACCTGTAGCTTCAAAAACTTTGTCAAACATTTTCCACTTAAATGCTGCCCGTCCCTTTTCCCTTTGTAGCCAAAAGTTTACCAAGAGAAAGTCGTTACGAATTCTAGAGCCTGGGGGAGATGCAGCGGTAGTTGTAAATGACTCTAAAATAAAATTCGCATCTTCCTAGGAATGAAAACATATACGATGGCAACTAGAACAAGTTATGTCAGGCATTTTTTTTGCAAATGATAGGTTACAGTGCAAATAATGGCTTATGAAACTATAAACAAGAAAATTAGTATCAATTTTCCAATGCTCGAGGTAACTGCATACCTGACTACTGTTCCACATGTAGTGAAGACGACTTGATATCAGGGCAGGATTGGCTTTCTCCATAGTCACAGTAAAATAAGCAGGCCCAGTGAGTAAGTAGTTAGTTTCGGCTCCAGAATGTTGAACAGATTTTCCAGGCAGGTTTCCCTCGAAATGATGAGAAGAGCAAAGCTTGAGTCCTAAATATTTATAAAAATTTTCTCCAAGGCACGTTGGACTTTTTTGGGGAGGATGACCGACACTCTTGAATTCGTTTTCTTCCATAAATAGGATATCAGATCTGCCCGTCGCAAAATTTCATAAAATTATCTCAGTGTTCACTATTCATAGCAGCTGGTAATACGTTACTTCGAAAAACTGAAATTTTACCTAAAATCAATTAACTCTTGGTGATGTTTTGGGAAGCCAAATTCAAATTCAAACAATTCTGAACCTTTGTAGTGCAAAACTCCTTGAACACTTGTCGACGAGCGAACACTACTTCTCATTTTCATTCCCATGTAAGCTTTCCCAGCTGATAAGGTCATACTACCACTAAAGGTGAGCATAGCACTGTAAACATTGAAAAAATAAACAAGACTAAATTAGGATCTACAGTTCTTTTCAAGCTGTATAACTTTCGATAGTTTCTCAAAAAGCATAGTAACCAAGCACTGTGGAAACTTAAGTATTGTGTCACATTCACATTGTATTGTACATTCGTTTATTGTGGTGTCAGTGTCAATCCACAAAACCACACAGTTCGTTCTTTTTGCATGAAGGACACTTTCAGAAGAAAAGGGAAAATGACTAAAATAAGCAGTGATATGGAAATTAGGGACATGCATAAGATTGGAGTACACGCAGTCGATGGTCAAATTTGCATGCTACATATAATGATTAGCATGCAGGTTTATTGGTATTATTGGTAATCCAATCATTTTATTTTCCAACCAGTTTTTGTGTCGACAGTACATAATACATTCTTTTACTAATATGTGGGAAAGGAGACATTTCTATACAAACTCGGGCAGTACAGGAAGATTTGATCACCAGACCTTTATAATTAAGTTTCAGAATAGGCTCAAACCAACCCACTATTTCAATACACGTAATTTTTCATTGTAATAAATATAAATGTCTAGACCAGAATTTCATAATAAAGTGTAGTCATTTTGAAAACTAAATATCTGACCAGAAAAATTTTCTTTAGAGACTGCAAAAATATTCATGTGCATTTTCAGGGAGATATTTATAAAATTCTTCATGCCAGTAATAATTGGCGGCATAGATTTGTGTCCTAGTCATCCAATGTGAAGGTTTCTACAGTGTGCAAGTGTCGACAAATGTTAATTTATACATTGCTCTCAATACTCACGCTTCGGACACGCCAAAATCACCTCTGTAGTAGTAATGTTGCATGTTCACCAGCACTATTAATACTCTCACTTACTACACACCTACTTATTATTATAGCCACTAGCAGTGTGTGTATAACTCACAAAAGTGAATTAAAAGCAGAAGCAGACCTACTTTCAGTCTGAAAAGAACAGCTAACTATTATTGTGGGACTCTATCGTACTCCACACAATATATAAACACGCGCATAAATTTCTCTCAGTTCATGTAGTTTGCGTTTTCTTGCAGAAATATAATCATTCACTGACTGCAATCTAGTATAAAAGAAGGAGAGTAGTCGTGACTTTTTACCTCGGCTCTAACTTTCCTTTCAGTTTCAACTCTGACGGATTGGCACGGAAGTTGGAAACATCTATCATATTCTGAACCTCCATTCTCATTATTGTGGATGCTTGTGCAGTGAAATTGAGAGGAAGCCCAGCTCCAGTGGGAATCATATATGAGGAGTCTACTAGCATCACAGACTTTCGCCAATTTGCCCCCTATTGTTGATTGAGAGAGACACCCATGCGTGCACTAAATTTTTTTACTTTCAAAATCAATAGTTTTGCATTCCTTATTTTACATTTTCGGATAGAAAACAAGTTTTAATGTTTAGCAAAAAATTTTTAAGTGCGGAGTAAATGGGATCTGCACATTTTTTGTTTGTCCGTAAAGTTTTCAAAGATACATGAGATAGTACAAAGTAGAGGTGTGCGCCGTCGAATCACGCCGTCGTCGACGCAGTTTTTCGGTCAAAATTTCACGCCGTCGCCGTCGATAATTTTAATCGACGCGTCGACGCGCCGACGCGTCGATGCGCCGTCGATAAGAAACCACCGCCGTGGAATTTTCAAATCAAAAATTTACAAAAAACTGTTTAAAATCTGCAAATATCGGGCAGGAAATGACATTTTTCAAAGTAAAAATTTCAAAATTTTCTCGGCCAAATTTTTTTGATAAATTGTGGACAGTTTTATTTTTGAGCTTCAAATTTTTTCTAAAAAATTCTGCGCTCTAGTTTGAAAAATTCTATGGTTTACAGTAAAATCTATGGTTTTCTTCCGCCGTCGAAAATGATCGACGTCGACGACGGCGTCGCCGCCGTCGGTTATAAATCACTCTCTACGCCGCCGTTGCTGATTCTTAATCGACGCACACCTCTAGTACAAAGTTAGGGGAAAAATGATACTCGACCAAGAAACCGTTACTATCCGTTGGCGTTATGCCATGCACATTAGCATAATTAATATTTGTTCCAACGTACCCGATTCTGCATTCCCTGAAGATGCACAATGGGATCTAGTTTTCTTAAAAGTCGTCGTTGTTCTTCAATACCTTCACTTCTTAAGAAAAATACTTCGTGTCCTACCGTTCGCATGGATAAGGATATCTAGAGTTATTAATTATCACAAATTATTTGACTAGTACTATTACAGGCAGCAATTTCCAATCATGCACTTACAATCGAGTCACTGTAGTATCTTGCTTTGTGGCTAAATTCTTTAGCTAGGGCATTGAGTCTACGCTTGGTTGGAGCGGCCCGTTTATGACGCAAAGACGAAATCAAGTTGTACAACTTTGATCCTTTCAGTTGTCCATTTGGTCCAAAAATTGATTCCACATAATGTTCAAGATTTTCGACGCGGAGGGTTGCCTGTTTGAAGATTACATGGAATATTAAGGGAATAGTCTCTGTCCCATTCCATTGATTTCGGTTTTTAATACTTCAAATCAGTGGTCTCGGTAAGTAGAGCACGACTGTACAAAACATCTTTTTTTTTTGGAAAATATTGCTTCAAGGTTAAATTGTCAGTTAAAGATCAATAATAACATAGCAATATACACTACGTATATGGAGTAATTACAAAATTTCATGGTAACTCTAACCACCGTAGAAGGACGCTGACGAAACTGTTGCTTCGCACAACGCCTCGCTTGGAGGAAACTGTAGAGAACCGTCACAAATCGCGTTAACACAAAGCCTCACCAGCTCCCTCTTGCAATCAGAACTTTGGAACCGTGCTCGGAAAGGTTCCCTCATGGCCCCGTGGCCAGATTAGGTTTTATCCTCCAGAACTCCTACATATCGAGCAGAGTCTTGTCGCCATCGTAGTTCGCGGTGGTTGTACGTTGTAATTTGTCTAGTACAAACTGGTTTAAAAAAAGCGTAAATGATCTGTATTGCTGCCATCCCTGGTTACCATGGAATTTCAAAATTACTATATAATAGTAATGTACATTGCTATGTTAATGTAGATTTTTAGATGCTAATTAAATCTTGAAGCAATCGTTTGTGACAAGAAACATAGAAGCGATCGTATTCTACTCACCGATATATTTTTAAAATTTGACACGTAAAAAACCGAAATCTGTGTAACGGGGCTATTCGCGTAATACATGTATACGGATTATATAGCGTATTTGCAGATATTGTCGAAAGGATAACATTTGATATGAAATAAAAACAACGGGATAAATTACAGAGTATGCGAGGAACACTCAATCTTAATTATATGAATCATCCGAAATCGGATGGTATTAATAAAAACATTCGAAAGTAGCTACCTCAAAGTCATTAGGAATTCCTAATGTGTTTTAAGTAAAACCCTAGACCCACGAAAATTTAAATACCATGCTGGGTTTTACACGCATGTATTATACGCACCATCTACATTCCATATTAACAGTCATCATTCATTTAAAAGCACTACACACTTTTTTGCATAAATACGGGTTCGGATAGGAGGGAGTGAATGAGTGACTTCAATATTTTTTAATTACCGGAAATATTTTGGATACAAATTTAGCTTCTGCTCTCTTTATTTGCCTTAGTGCATAGATTGCTATCGAAATATCAATTTGGTTGGTAATTTTGGTTGCGATATTTTTATCAGAAACAAATGTTGACTCTGTACGACTATCGAGTCAAGAATGAGGACTGTTTTGTTGATTGTGGGTAGCAACAAGCCTGGTAGTAAAGTTTTCGTTGACTCAAGTTTTTACTTTAAACACTTACACATTATATATCTCTCCTTGTTATGTTGAGGCAACTACTACCGAGTAGTTTTCATGTGATGCCAGCAAAAGAAGGATAAGAAAATACAATTTTCATAAGCAGTTATAATTGATACTTGTAAATTTAACACAAAGGAATGTACTTCAATGATACATGTCATGAGCACATTTTATATGCGTAATACATTTTTTATCGTCCGTCAGCTAAGGAAAACAGGGATTATAGAGCGCATGCACCCATGTACACTAAGGGTGCTTGGGGTTCAATGAAAAGTTAAAGAAGCATATATAACTTGCTTTTTCCACAACTTGATATAATAAAGGTAAGTAGACACAGAGAAAGAAAAAGATAAAACTATTGTCGGCTCACTTCAAACACATTGATGGATTCCCCGAAGAGATCTACAGTTAAATTGAGTGAAGCGGATCGAGGCAGGTATGAAAGCTCAGAGAAAATCAAGTTGCTTTCCGCTCCAACACCTACAAGTAACACAAAAGACAATGAACCATTCAAAGGTATGATCATTTAACAAAAGAAACGATCCAACTCTAGCCTCATACATTTTTTCCAGATTCATTTCAAATTCCTCATGAAAACTTGTACACGTGAGGATCCGTAAACTATATTTTTAGACTACCTTGTCGACCTAGTCAATTTTCCCCACAAAATTTCAAGCCAAATCATGGGTCAACTAGTTTAAATAGTAAAATTGAATTCGTAAAATAATTAATTGCTCTCAATTATATGCAAGTAAACTATTCATAGCAAAATTTTTGTATCGCAATTTCAACTGATGAAGTTATTCGAAACCTGTATTTCAAAAGAATGTATTCGTTGCATTTTTCTGCCAAAAAAAATTAACCCAGCAAAATGATAAATTTTACGCCCGACATGCAGTATCAAAGGTTTTTGGACGCTAAAGACGAAAAGTTAAGAATGGGGAGGTAGGAAAAGAACGGCAGGAAAATAGTCCATGTATCAGTTAGGAAAAGTTGATGCAATAATTGACTTACTATTCAAACACCTTGCGTATAAAAATGTGAGGATACGAAAAAAAGTAAGTCACTTCTCACGGATATACTTTGCCTATCAATGCACCATGATAATACATTGAGTTAGTTTCAAACTTATTTCATCTCCTTTTCTGAACTGGCCGCTTTATCTAACATGACTCCCAGTCTAGAGAAAGTGGGGCTGTTACAGTGTCAAAAGAAATAGTATTACCGTTTCACACTCGTTTTTTTATGCGAATAGAGGCAGTCAGGAAAGCGGAAGACATTTCCAAAGTAAACGTAATGTCTCATGTGGAGAATTTTTATACAATTTACTTTTACATGGGTACTGTAATACCAATACCTTGATGAAAAAATTACAAAAACTTGTATGAAAATGAAAATAAAGACAATAAAGTAAACGAAAATGCCATGCGACAAACAATTCTGTTGCTACTAATTGAGACTTTGATATGATTTCAAGTATAAATCTGTTTTAAATCTGTCTAAGATTTATAATTTTTTTAAACAAATCAAAGCCCGTAGCAAGAAAATGTTCTACACTTACACGCATGATAAATCTATAATATAACTTTTAGGTTAAAAACATTCCAAGTGCCGACAAGGTAAAAAAGCTGATAAACTTACCAAGATTCAACTTGTCATAGAAAGTTGAGATTTCAAAATTTCTTGAAAATTTACGAGCATCAACAGCAAACTTTTTTGTAAACTTTTCATCGGCTACGAGTCCTTGGAGTTCCGCTTTACTAGGTAAAGCAGTACTTTGAAGATTTTTCATGTACGTCCATACAAATGACCCGACTGAAATATTTTATAAACATTGACGTGTCATACATTAAATTCTTTCCACGAGAGATATTCCCCATAACAGATACAGATTTAGCTCTCAAAAAAAGTTTACGTTATAATAAGAAAACTCGCCTACCTTGATTCATTTTCTCCCTCTCAAGAGTGCGTTCAACAAACTTAAGAGTTTTGTAACCTGGACATCTCATGAGTGCAATAAACGATTTGATTCTCACTTCTGACTCTTCCGTTTGATCTTCAAACAAATCCCGAATGATTGACACATCAGCATCACAGTTCATGCGTCTGGTGGAACATACAGCCTTGTCACAATAAATCTACCTTTCGTCATCCAACTTTTAACGCTTTTCTTAGAAAGAATGGATGAAATTTTAGTCTGTATGATTATTAAACAGACGCTCTCAGCAACACGGGTGGAAAATATTTTTTGAAAAATATTTTACCCGATAACCATTAATAATTTGCCCGAAAATTAACATACCGATCTGCTCATTTTTGAGCAAAATTTTTGAGAAATAGGGTAAAATTTCAGTATTTTTTAGCAAATTTGGGCCAAAATACGGTTTATGGTACATTTTTGTTACTTTGGGCAATTTTTACCCGAAATTTTTAAAAATCTGCCCAAAAGTTGCCTCTACCCAAAAATTTTTCCATAACCTGGTTACCGAGTTATGATGGATTTTCCACCCGTGCTCAGCAAATTACTCTAGTAGCTCAAAATTAATTTCATTACTCTTTCTTGACGCATCCTATTATTCACAAATGTATAAGTCACGTATAATAGTTTATTTGCAACAAGAAAACGAAGAAAGAATAAAAAGGTTACGATGATGGTAGATAAACCTAGCTAGGAAAAGGATAAGGGAAAACCTTCAGCAGCCAGTTTGAAGGAAAACCCTAACCAACTCGGAGTGCAACCCCAGCACGCATTCGCGCTATTTAAAGCTATTAAGCAAAATCCCGTCGAAATAAAAAAAATAAAAATGAAAAGGTTTCACAAATTTTTAATTACTAACCTAAATGATTCCAACACTGCCACCCGAACTTCTATCTTGTCGTTTGTCTTGATACACGTTTCCAGAACTTTCAACATAGTCGGTGAAAAGATTCCGAAGTTCCCGACCCCTTTCAGATATATTAGAATCTGCATTAAAAATTTAAAGATAGATTTTATATTATCAATTGATAAAACAAGATTGGATAAAAGTTGTTTACTTATTTTAGGCAAACCAAAGGGCTTTGGCATGATTAAATTTTTCTGCACTGTTTTGACCGAAATGCTGCTTTGTCATGTACTGTTCTACTGTTTTGTCATGTGCTGTTTTAATGTTCCCCTATGGTAAATATATCATTAGGAAGAAAGTTTTGGCTTCTACACCCTGTACTTTCCCAAGCAGTGGCAAACATTGCCAGTACAAATATTTTACCACCAAGAATCTAGTAATATCCAACTCTGTGCAACCACATTAACCAGCTTGTGTAAACAAATATTGATAACGAGTAATTATGAGTAAGACTTGGAATATATTTCCAAACTCCAGGCGGTACAGACAGTCAGTTAAATGCACTTGAGATAGAAAGGTTGAAAACGTGTGTGGGAAATGTGGATGAATGTTTGGCAAAGCTGTCCTATTGTAATTACCTGCTCAAGATGTTTCCTCGTGGGCGTGGAACACTGTGTGGCATTAAAATATTTCTCATACAGCTGTGTCAATTTGGTGATAGGAAGATGGGATTCACAGTCCTTGTGCAGACGGCAGTACGTGTGGGCAAGGGAAGAAAAGGTAAGCAGGATATTAGGGTAATCATCTCGCACTCTAATGATTGAGACAGCAGCTTGCATGAGTGGAAGATCTGGGGATGGAATGTAGGTGAGAGAGTTTATCCACGACTCAATGATCATTCTTGGAGCTTGTTTCTTCAAAATTAGATCCTTAATTACTGTGACGGAGTTTGCAGTGCCAACGGCCTCTAAAGCGTCATAAAATGAAGTCCTGTGGGAAAATGGAGAAAGTATCGAGTTGGTTAGATTTTATGGTTTACTGTCTTTGTTTCTATTGATTTATGCAGATATAAAGGAAATTATAATCCTACTTTTTCCGGGTAAGTAATTCGTTAAGATTTTGAGAAAGTTTGTGGCTTTTGTCGATAAACAAAATGGACAAAGTTAACTCAAAGTTAAAGATACTAATTTTTGTGCCTCATGCATAAAATGATACGATTTTCCCATGTGTGCAACGAACTTGGTTTACAAGTTTTTATCTTGCAGGATAATGTTACTGCTATGTACTGACAAGTAAGAGCCATGGACAAAAAACAAAAAGAATTGCAGAGAACGGGAAAGTAAACTTTGCACTCACAAATACACACAGCACACTCACCTGTCATCTTGACAAATCTCTGCGGCGTCTTTAGCAATATTCATCAGATTTTGATAAGTGAGACCTCGCAACATACTTATCAATTGCTCCCACTCTTCTCCAGAATTGTTTTTTACTTCTTTCTGTTAAAATAGGAAAGAGTCGTGAATTATTGAAATCATGAAATTCGTGATGCCACTTCATGGCGGTCACTTTAAGAACAGCATTGAATCTGGCATTTAATTATATTTTCTGAAGGTCATACGAGGCTGTTAAAAATTTGCATGTGAATATTTACAGTGCCATATAGCAGGGAACTGGAAACTACCTAGAAGCCATTGGTTCTAAATCTTATTCAAAATATATGCTCATCAGTGAATAATTATTTAACTATATAAAAAATATAGCATGCCTGACGACTGACTAACTGAATAAAATGTAGTTCAACTTTGCATTGGTAAATAGTAAAGTCGTCTATTTGTCCACACAGCTTTTAATAAATTTCTTATTCTTATGCATTTGCATAGCTTTTGGTCCAAATTTTCGTCCAATAAAGGGTGAATTATTGAGACATATTTTTTTATAGCTGCGCGTGCGCTGTGAATAAAAACAATTTTACTATGTACAAATTTAGGGAGGCCAAAATTCCTGAAATATAAGTACATTTACTTTCAGATGAAATCTAAACTTCATCAAGGAACACAAAAAAACACCATCGAGCCTCATGCCTGAATGAATGTTCAGTCATAATCATCTCATATTCATGTTACCTCGCGGATGTAACAAAATAACCATGCGATTCTCCATTTCCGCATAATACAATTTTCTGAAGCAAGAAAAATACAGGTCAAAGAGAAATCCGACAGACACATAGCCACGCTAATGTTTGGGTATTGGGTCTGCCAGTTCATTTCAAAAGTATTGCATAATTCTCCTTATTTTAACATCAGTCATTTCTTTACTTTCCTAAATACATATGGAATTAAATGTTTTTGGTATTTTTTTTGTCTGCTACATTAAGACTCAAATGTTTGCACACTGCAAACAGTGAAATTCGCACGTAGCTATCAAAGGGCAGAAAGCTTAGCAGAAACAAAGTAACAAAGTAATTGGATTTAAGAATTTTTTGGCCCAATAATTTAAGTTCAAGTTAAAAAACTTGAAAATGTACCTTTAAAATGTATTGAAAGTTAAAAATGCGATTTTTTTACTACCCCTACCCCCACAGCTAGGATTCTAATAGCCGCGGCCAGTCAGCCCAATAGAAGACAAAAAAGTTAAGGATTGCGATACAATGACGTGAAGGAGTATATTAAATTACCCAATTCTTCTAGAAATCAATTGACTCCATCACATAGCATTGATAAAAAAGTATACAAAATTTGATGGTTCTAATGCTTATATAGCTTAAAAATTATGACCGTATAAGAGTTGAGCATAATTGTTTTGAGAGCACTACCTTAAGAGGCTAGATGTAGCTCTCCGCCCTAATAAAAAGAATTCCTGTGAGTGAGCATTCAATCAAATGAGCAGCAAATCTCATAGCATAGCAAAGAAAAATATACAAAATATGAACAACCCAATCCGGACTTATAATCATTTATAATAACCATTGTCAATCAAAACTAGATATAGAAATAGATAAAACGAAATAGTTGAGCAATTTTGCAAACTCAGCTCTCTGTGGTGGTTACGAATGCGGATTGTCCGCCTCCAAAATAGCAAATATTTTGTCCTAATTTTTTTAATCATCATTATGTAAATAACTGTAACCGACTCACACATGTCATGTGCGTGTCAGACCCTTTTGGTAAATGGAAAGTACATGTAAATGAACCAAACCTTAAGTGGGCCACAGAACCGAGATAGCGCCATTTTTGCGGCTTCATAATCATTAGGAGTTTGCCCAAGGTGATGATTGTGGTATTCGTCATGTCGAAAAATCAATGATTCCCTTCTGGTTATATTTTCAAGAGCTGTACTAATTACTTCAGCACTGATAGGTTCCACGGGTTCGGGTAAAATCGTGTCTTCCTCATCATTTACTTGCTTATTGTCACTCATCTTCCCACCCCAGTCATCCTCTTCGACACTTGTTTTAGCAGATTTCAGTGCTTCCAAATCTACAGGCTCGAACACAGAAATCATCTTCAAATGCTGCTGGATCTCTGTTGTGGTGGTCCCAGGGCCCCCTCGAGCTGTGGGACTCACTTTGTGTGTTTCTACACAATCCGCCGTAGATATCAGATTTTGGTCGATTACGTATTCACATTCAGTTTGTGAGGATACCAGTGGCATGCGTTGATGAGGCTAAAAAACAATACAAAATAAAACTAAAGTTTGAACATTGAAAATATAGAATTTCTATTTGGAAGTAACTTGCACAATTTTTAAATAACTTTAAATAGGTTTATGGTAGATCTACTAAAAATATGGTTTCACTACCGCCAAAATAACTTTTTTAGATTTTGAATCTGAAGAATTGTTTGAAGAACGTTTAATCTAACAAAGTATCGGCATTTATATCACAATTTTAATATGTTTGCCAATGGCGTCAAGATCATACAATGTAAGTTCTGTACTGATTTTCGTCTGTGTAGCTTATATGCTCCTATTTTGATAGGTCATCAATTACTCACTGCTTAAGTGTTCCCACATTCAAATACATTTTTCTAAAGCATCAAATGACACTGATAAATTCCGTTCATTACGAAATAACTGTACTACTGTCGCACACCAGACAGTGTTACAATTTCGCAAACTTGAAAATTCTACACCCATAAAGATTGCATACTATTTCAAGACAAAACGTAGGATAAGTGGATTTTCTATTTCTCTGCATTGCACACGACACAGATTATAGCAGCTATTATGATGGTTTCGGGCAAAAGGTGTAGTCTGTATTACTTTTAGTTTACAGTAAACACAGAAGAGATACAAATGGGTTCACCCATTTTCTTCCTGCATGTGGATTGTGGAACAAGCTGCGACATCATTTTATATACAAAAGCAGGTGAATGCGCGCGAACATGCTTTTATCATAATTGCTTGTTTTCTCTCTAACTGAAGAGAGTAGGGTAATTTGGGAGAAAATTCCTATTCGTTTACAAATCTGTGACCCCATTCATAAATAATTAAGGGGAAAAGATGAGAAACAACATAACATATTTTATTTCAACGGTCACCATCAGTCAACAATTAACACCTAACGCACTGATCAAGTGGTGCTATCAATCATTATTTCTAACTTGATCATGTACTTACCGAGTCGAAACGGTATTGTGTTCCATATACGGAGGAGAAAACACTTGCATGATCTCCACAACTGTTAAGATCCTTAGTTTTTGTAATTGTCAATGTATTGGATGTAGCCTGTCCAATTCGATACTTCACCGCACATTCTCCATGTATATCCGTCTACAAGGGACATGGAAAATAAATTTAGGTTCATGTACATTCCTTGGGAAACAATTGGAGCAGCAATGAGCATCATTTACTCATCGCCAGACAATATTTCCATAGTTGCTTTCACTGCTGTTGCATAAAATTATTTAGTTAGTCAGTTAGTAAGTTAAGCTACTACTTTTCACTTGAGAGCACACACTGGGGCATGAGATATTCCTAATACTATATCCAGCAGTGTGCTCGGTGGCATAAGTATTCTTGATTAGTTGGTTATTTAACAGAGCACGGGATAATAAGGGAGTCACCATAGATGAGTGTGAATATTGATAGACTAAAAACATAGTGTCAAGTTTGAGCTAAAAGCTTTGAAGAGAGAATGCATATGCTAATCTAGTTCCGTGTCACCCGTAGATAAATCATGATGAGCAGCTGTTAGAAGTTTACATGTTCATAGTGCACAATCACTGTGAGTTAGTGAGTTAGTTTAGTCAGTAAGCTAATCACTATGAGCTTACTCTGAGTTGTTTGTTACTAACTAACCATAATTTTAGCGGCTACAAGGTACGTAAGTGAAATGTATAGAAAATGTGACCTCATCTCCATTTTGTTCCAAGTCTAATCTCCTCATTGAATTCTGGAAAGCGGACAAGAGACCTCGTTTGATATTTAGAACCCAATTGGGCTCCTCCGGGTGTGCACATATTTCCTCCGTGATGCCATCCATGAACGAAAATCTGTGAGCATAACATAGTTATGTGATAAAGATAAAATGCTATAAAAAAAAATTTGCGATGCATATCTTAGGTATTGGATCAACTATAGGTGCCAAAATTGTATATTTATGAATAAGATATTGTGAAATGTTATTGAATTTTTCTTAATTTCAATCATTTTAAGTCCTTTATACTTTGGAAGGCATGCAAACCAAAAACAGCCTGAATGAAAAAATGCAATGCCTCGTGCACATTTAGCAAAACTTTTTTGTTCTCATTCAGACATAACTAAAATTCTAATGAGGAAGATACATCATTATTAAAAAGGATTTGCACACTTTCTCCTTCACCATGCACACATGCATGCACAAAATAGTGCAGATGAGTGAGAGCAAGTTATATTTGACTGACAACACAAGAATACAAGTGAAGCGCTCATCTGCGCTTCCAAATGCTCTCATGTATAGACGTACCCACAGATACAGAAGAAAATATTGCTTTGATGTCTATTGTGTTAACTCGGGTTTTCGCCTTCCTCATAATACCACAGTTAAATAAAAAAGCTTTCTTTCATCTAGTAAGCTGTGAGTTAATTGACAAACCCCTTTGGTTTTGGAAGGAAATGAGGTTTTCCTATGAATACTAAACCGTTCCCAAGCACGTGCTTTCTTCAATCCAGTTCTAACTAATGCTATACATGTTTGTGTGCATTTTTTCCCTCCCATTAGCTCCTACACGCAGAGTGTAAAAGCAAATACTGGGGAAACGGAAGGAAGAATAGAAATAAACTAGTGTGTCGTTTACGATCCAAGTTATCGTTATAGGGATTACATCCCCGGTAGGTTTCGACTCCTCGGGATTTCGGCAACACGATGTTTCATTTCCCACGTTCTCCGGAGATGGGGAATACAGAAATCACAGCCATATTTCGAGCAATTAAAACATATTTTTAGATTATTGAAACATAATGAATCTATTAGACCTCACAATTACTGTTTTTGTTCCCAAAAAATGAATATTTATGTTTTAAAAACGAAAATTACAAATTAGCGGCAAATTATGCTTTAATTAAGCTCAAGGTTATTGTTTTATTAGATTACGCTTTTTCATGTTAAAATTGCTATTTTAAACCGGATTATGGCTTGAAATAAAAAATAGGAAGTGTAATACTCTCTAAAATTTTAGAAATCTCGGTTATATGTTTGTTCAAAACGCGTAAAATGAAAACTCGACATTCCCTTGGGGATCGCCCAGCTTTCCAAGGAATTTTTGCATGTAAATAGCCAAATTCAAGGATCACCCAGAACGGGGATCCCCTGGGTTGTAATCCCTAGCTATAAGCTCACCGAAGTGGGAACTTTTCCACGGCTTCACTGAATCCAAGATGAGAACCAGGATGAGTGAAATGGCTTTCATTCTGTCCGCTGGATAAGTGCGACTGCCAAAGCTCTACATCGTCCATCTGAAATTCATGATAATGTGAAGGTGAATATATTTTCTATTCGAAATCGTACTCCTACGACTAAACTGTCCAAATCGAAATTTGAGGATCAGATAAATAAATTCTATAAGCATAAATGAATTAGCTAACTATGGCTAAAAGTATAGGTAACCATTCAACATTGCATCCAATTTAAGTACAACAAAAGGTGCAACTATTTTTTTGAATTTCCAGTGTTGTTATTCATCAATAACACAATGGTGACATAAAAATCTTATAAAATGCATTGATGCTTATTTAAATATTTAATGCAAGCAATCTAAATAAAACAATTACTTTTCCAACCACAATAAATTAATAAAATTATGAAAACTGTAAAGCTGTAACAACTCATTTTCACTAAATAGATGTGCATAGTGGTTTCCGAGTTTATTTACCGGAGCCACTTTCTCCCATATGTAAAGATGAACGTGTAGACTTTGCACAGCTTGTGCATCTAGCTAGTTAGTAAGTGTAAGTAGTATTACAAAGTGAGCGTGGAATTTTCTCCAACCTAATCAGGAAATCATCATAAATTCCCTCTATCTTTTCTGTCAAAACTAATCATTAAAATACAATTTATGATGATTCAGTTACAGATGCTTGTACGTTTACTTATGTCTGGTGTCTTCCGCTACAACCATGGATAATTATGAGTGTCCATCCGTTTTTAAATGCAGAACCTGTTTCTTGCTCTTACACAAAATGTTGTACCGTTCCCCATAAACTATAGTCATAGTGGCCACTCTGTGCACCTGAGTTACAAATATAAAGTGAGATCTTGCTCATTCTATCTGCTACATCCTATAATGTTGTTTACCATTGAGTTGAATATGTCCGTTTCATCTCACAACACGTTCCTTTTAATGATTACAACAGATCTTGCGATGCTAATTAGTTACAAAAATAACGGCACGTTTTCTGGTGATCAGGTTTGTATACTATTCACTTCTTCATGGATTGAAAAATTTCAGATGTAACCGAATAAAAGCATTGCATACGATGTATTTGCTTTGTTTGTATGCAGTCAGATAATTTATGCATTGTTGAAGATACTTTGGTGCAGTCTATGGTTTTCAATTGCAAGAAAAATATGAAAATAAATTATTACAATTACGACAATGGTTTTTTATAAACTTACAGCAAGTATGACATCACAGGACGAAATGAATTTGAAATGAACGGTAGAAGAAATATGTAGACTTGAATGTTTTGCCGATGCTCCAAGAATAGAAGTGGTTCCATTTATCACGTACTGATAAGAGTAAGTATTTCCAGCCTTGTAATAAAATTTGTTTCCTTCTAAATAAAAGCAATAGTACAAATGAGAGGAATAAATGTTCATGTGCTGTCCAAATGTGGTATTGAATAGGAACTTTGGAAAATATAGAAAGTGTTAGCTGTAAAAAGTATAGTAAAAAAATTGGAGTTATTTTACCATGGCATTGGGCGGGTCCACAAATATCTTTTTGCCTCACCGGGTCTATAAAAGGGAAAGAAAATCGTCTTTAACATACAGACACACATACGGTGGTAGCATGTTGTGCATTTAACCTCATAATGTAATTTTTTCATTCCCCTCCTGAACTACTATAGCCCTGCACAGGAACACATTTGTAATGCACCATAAACTATAATGGATTGAAGCTGCTCCTTCATCATTCATATTTCACAGTACACCTTGGCTTTTAAGCCACTTCCTATCTGATAGAAAGGTCAAAAAAATAAAAAAATAAATAAGCCAACATAAATTGCGTGTTTAGGTTTTTCCCACTGCTTTCTCAAAGAGAAGGCATAAATTATTATATGACCAGTTAAAATCGTCAATAGAACTAAACTGTGGTTTAATATGACTTTTTACCTTTAAATTCTCTTTTAAAAGATATTAAGAAGATATTGAATGAAACTAGAGAAAGTTACGATCGCCCATATGTTTTGTACCAAACACGAGTCGCTGCTGTTGTGCATTCAAAATACATGCGCTCATTATAACGCATTAAAAATTCGCAAAACAGATGTCAAGCGATACAAATCTTTTTGTAATGTATGAGTTCGGCAATTATGAAAACAAATTCATGTAGTGCATGTAATTTGAAATGTTGCAGTTAAGTGTAAGCTTACTTCATGATTTTTGCACGTTAAACTATAGCAGTAGTACTACTATGGCATACATACCGTCTACAGTTCTAACGTATAGGTTACTACTACATGCATTAAAGCCACCTATTTATATTCATTTCTGGATATCGTTTATGGCAATAATGGACCTATTGCTGCCCATGTAAAAACCGTTTTTACGACCACCTAACCACATTATGTGTTTGGGAAACACTTTTAAAACAGTGTGAGTGGGCTTTTTTGGGCTTATAACGTTTCGTCAAATTCCTTACAAAAACAATTTGTATCACCCACCCGTGCTCCATGAAGCCCTAGCTTGAGTAAAATTTAAAGTTCAAAAATCATCCACAACAAACATGTCACTAACTAACTATCCAACTTTGGTAACCATCTAAACTGCTGAATCAGTATTATTGACTACCGTAAACCGAAACATAAATACTGGTGCATAATCTGTCTAACTAACTAACTAACAAGTAAGCTCAAGTTTGATCATGATTCCGATGGTTTTCATCACTTATATAGAGAGGGGGAAACTCTCTATCTACTGTGTCACAAATCCTAGTAGTTCGGACATTTCTCTCTCCACCAGGATGTGCACAATCAACTGGCTGACTGAGTGAGTGACAATGGTGAAAAGCCTAATAGTCACTGAAGCGAAAGAACAAATGCTCACTTTACAAAAGAAGATAACACGTTGACAGACTCATGAAAAACTTACTTGTTGTCCCAGCCTCGCATATGAAACACAATGAAAGGAGTATGGGCAAGTAGCGCTTTGTGCGAGTCTCCATGCTGAAAATCGATGCACGGAAATGCACTTTTAGCTCCCTGTCACTCTTACTCACCAATCAAGATCGTCCTGTAGTAAAATCACTTTGTTTGTTCCCGTATATATTGTCGTACCTGTAGTTTAGTTAGTAAGTATACCGTTGGAACGAAAAAAATTTTTTTTGCACTTTACAATACTTGTGTATCTCTATGCCTGGGAATCAACTGTAATACCATGAAACTGGTATTACCTACAAAAATAATCTTCCCACACAGACTACAGCTGTAGTGAGCACTATCACTATCACTAACCAACTATCTAAATAAGTCAGTGTTTTTCACATTGTCAGTCACAACATTTACAGGGTGCATAAAATTACAATTGTATTGACTTTGTAACTGGTATTCCATGGGATGGAAATCTGTAGCTAAAAATCATGCGTAGTCGTTGCGCAATGATTGGAGAACAACTGACGACGCCTCGAGTAGATCATATGAAAATGTTTTCGTCATATTATGTGTACATGATCAAGAATAATAATTTCATGGCGATCTTCAGTTGTGAATGCTTGTGCAGAGGTATTGAATCTGGATGAAAGTCAAAGGTCAGCATGAATGGAGCCTTGTCAATGAATTAAGCTGGCTTCTCAGCAGAGGCATTCAAATACAGTGATGATTGCTGCAAGACGATTTTTGAGAGGAAAAATCAATGCATTTCATATAATGTGTTTATATTGGTTTTGTTAGTGATTAGACAATAATGATTTTTTCTCTCCGGTGTAAATATTTGTTGTTTAGAGACGTTTATACAAATAATAGTCTCTTTATAAGCATTGGCTGACCGAAAGAAGATAGGGAGCGCAAATGCTCATTTTTAGTCCTTATCTAAATGAAGAGCGCTCCTTTAAAACGTTCTGTTATGTACTTCTTGTCCAATTTGATGAATTCATCAAGTTTAGTTGATGACAGAATTCGTGGAATCCATCCTTCTCATTTAATCTGGACATATACTTCAGATGTGGTTGCTATTTGGAATTTGATATTGATGGCGATAAGTTGACAAGGAACTTGAAAATATTTGTTTCTGTTTGCTTTTCAACGTTACATACTAACTAAGCTAATAGCTTGTTAGTTAGTTGATGTATGAGCCAGACCAGACCACTGAATGTAATAGTTGTGCACAGCAAAAACGCATATGAACGATTTGGAGTCAAAATGATACAAGTTGTGTAAACTTTATTGGTGACATGTCTTTTTATGCTCCATGAACTCATTAAAAATTACTATGATTTTGGCCTTGAGAGGAAATCTTGAACTTTGAGCAACGTTTTTCGTGTTTATTTACTCTTATAGTTTGAATAGCCAAGTTGTTAACATCATTAAATTGCAAAACTTATGGTGAATTATAGGCGTGACGAATTAATTCCAAAAGTTTTGTCACAATTGATTAAAACTTACTACAAAGTAAGAAACATTTGGTTCTCAAACTTTTATTTTTCACCTATACGCTCATCATAACGGTAGGACACAATAGGGTTACATACGGACGTATGCATGAGTCGGGAGCTGTCATTCTCACTGAAATGAGTGAGTGTGACTCTAAATAAAAGTTTGAATGCCAGAGTTTTCCACATGTACTAATGATTCACAATTTAATGAGCACGTAGGATGAACTTATTCACTGTGTTAATTAAATGTACCATGATTTTCAATTAGTGCAAACATTAATTCAAAAAGGTGAATGTATTTGTAGAACGTTACCCGCTGTTCAGAACGCGTGCACTCCCACATACAGATATCTCCAAATGAGTACATATATTTTTAAAGTTTGTATAGACTAAAACCCAATATTTTTAACTTTTTTCTATTTAAAATACTGCAAAGTGGTTCATTAATTCACTATTGGTAGCAACTGAAAGTTTATAACTCAACTATATAACTCAATATAACTTATAAATCAACTTTATAATAATCGGGTGCATATTACTTACCATAGTTAGCCTGAGTCCCTGAGTGAGTTCAAACCAGCAGATACTTCTCTGAGTAGAGAAGAAAATGCAATTTTAAAAGCACCGGCTCAAAATTTGCGCTTTGGGGTATTATAATGCCGTACAGCTATATTTTCGGAATTGGAATTAATGTGAAGTAAAGCTAAGTGTGGAGCATCAAAATCCGATTTAATGTAACATAGCACCATCACAATAACATGGAATGCAAGTAAGCCTGAAAATATGTCGGTAATAATCAATATGAATTTCGTTTCTCTTAAAAACCGTTAAAGAAAAGTGCACAAGTGATTCACCGTGAATTTATGATAAATAGCACGGCGTGGAACTGTGAACAAAACATCGTATTTAGTCGCGAATCCCATCCAACTGTAATGAGGACACCCTTTCTCATTTCATAGTTAAAACTACATGTCTTTTGTATGTCATAGTTAGTGTGATCCAAACATCTAATTTAATGACTTGGTGGGAGTAAAAAGAACAATCAAATTACAATCATGTTTTCAAAAGCCTTCTACATGAACTCACCGATTTTAAACTCACCGAACCAAAACTCATCGAAATGAAGCTCACCGAATTCAAATCTCTCAGAATGAAAAACTCATCGTGTAGAAGTAGCGGAATATGACGAAAAATTCTCACTGACATCAAGCTTCAACTGTTGGCGTAATATTCGAATTCGTTCAGTTATTTTGTTATCTACAGTTTCTACAGCACTTTTTCTCAACAACTGACATTTAAATTTTTTAATTTCGAAAACACCCCTGAGCCCAGCGAAGATTAATTCTACGGCGTCAGAATCATAATACTATTAAGCTGTATCAACAACAATTTCAAACGACATTCATATTTACCAAAGACTTCCAGGCTCGAAATCCGAATATGCACCAAACAATTATAAACTTTACTTTTATTAATCTCAATGGCTTTAGTATGAGTTGCCTGAGACTATATTTACGATTTTTTAAGCAATTTTACATGCGGTTAGATTTTATTTTGGTGAATTCAACATGCGGTGCGATTGATTTTGATGAGTTTCACTCGCAGAATTTTAGTTGGGTGCTCCCAGCATATCAGATTTTGAAAGTTAAGGTGGCACGCTGCTCCAAAGGTAGTGCAAATGCTTCAAAATCCATTTCAGGCATAAAAACCAGAGAAAATGCCAAAATAATGCACGCTACAAACAAAATCAAGTAAGATACACAACAATTCATGATTTTATTGGTAACATTTTTTTCAAAAACAGGATTTTAAAGGAGTATAAGTTAGCTGGTAAATTACTTTAGGATTTCATTTTTTAGGTCGGCTGCCATTATAACCGTATTATAACCGTGTGTTGATATATTTTACATGTATATATTTTACAGTGTGGCCCTTAATATTATAGCTCCCCTTATCTGATACACTTTTTTCTCTCCTCATTTTTAGAGTGAACACTGCCAACCTTTCATTCGTTTTACCACAAATCGATAACAAACGTTATCCAGTACTAACAATCATACACACAGCCCACGACCAGAACTTTTACTCATTGCACAACTTTCGGACGTAAAACACAACATGATCATCCTTTGTTAGGCTCATTGACTATATGCCATTCTTTTGGGATCATCCTCGAAACAACAATATAAATGCTTTTATATACTGACTGACTGAGCCATAATGTGACTAGAACTAAATTGCTACCACAATATTTAGTTTATACCTTACGAGACTGCCATCCATGACAAAACGATGGCACACTAATATTTATTAACAGTAGTAGTAGTAGTAGTTAGTGGCTATATAACAAACTAATTATATTTCCCCTACTACCATGTACACAATAATAATGATTCCCCGTGAGTTAATGATTATTTGGGTATTTTCATGAGTTGGACATGTTTATTATTCATGTCAAGATTAAAGCTACAGAATGCTCAATTGGTTACTTGAATACCTTATGAAAATCCAGTAGAAACTTCTATTGCACCCATGTAGTAAAAACAGACGGCAAAACTGGAGCCCACACATCAGACACATAAGATAATAATAAAACTAACTAATGTATACCTTCATATAATATTTACAAACTCTGTATGTTCTATTGCTAGTGAAAAGGTACTTGTAACATATTATGCAGTTAGTAATTGGATAATTGGTACAAATTTCAAATCAATTTGGTGAGGACACTTGCTTTTTTTTTGCTAAAACATACAGATAACATGAATTGGGGACAAAGGATTCCCAATTCAAAATAGTCAATTCAAATATTTCCTTCACAAGTCTACCTATTGACTTTACCAGTTCACTTTTACTACTGTACGAATCTAATAAATAGCTTATATGGTTTTTGAGCTAACCCATGCAAAATTTACAGAGTGGAATTCTGCACTAGGAATTTATATGGCTCCCAAGTGGCCACCATAATAGACAGCGTGACTTTTTAAAGCCGAATGGTTTTCCTAGTTAAAGGATCCATTGATACCTTCAGGTTACTTAATATGAATCCATACTGAATTCTTCAAGATGAACTAACTAACTAAATGATTTGTTTGCTATGGCCATTAAACAGGTCACATGTAAAAAAAATGGATCATGCTGTAAATTATGAAATGAAAGGAAATGTTTCTCTCCTGAATTTTCACATACATACATGGTAGAGTACACAGCATGGCACAATGTTCCATGTTACAGAAACCATAGTTAAACACACTGACTAAGCTTGCGTGTTTTAGAATGCAAGAAAAAGGATAGGAGTTAAGTTTTCTCCTTTTTTTCTCTCTCTCTGAGTCAGATGCCCTCTGGGGAAATCTCAAAGTTAGACTGTTGTAACGTTACCTAACCTTTCTTTCTCATGAGCCTTTTTTTTCTACTGTTTGCTAGAACTTGGTAAAAAGTTATCCCTTTCTCAGGCGAAAAAGTGAGCATCATCATCATGATCAAGCAAGCACACAAATTAGTTTGCATATAGAATTTGGCTCTCACAACTTGATCACCTGAACGAATATTTATGGAACAAGGGGCGCTCGGGACAGGAATTGAAATTAATCAGCCAAATTAAACAGTTCGTTTTGTGCAACTGTGAAATCTTTCTTTTCCAATCACGCTGTCTTTATGGGACCAACTTGTAAAAATAAGTTTGATGAGTGAGTACGAGATTATTACTGGTTAGTTAGAAGAATGCACTATTATTGCTATGTCAACATTCTCTACGATATCATCAACGGTTCAACTAAACGAAACAAACATATGAATCGTTTCTACACTGCAGTTATATATAGTTAGTCAGTTACTTACAAGCACCAGTAGAAGAATATCATATTTTTATATAAAGTATTTGCATTTCTATCCCGCTCACTACATATAACAAAGAGACGAAGATCTAGAAAACACAGTGCCAGACAATGTCTTCTCTAATAATCGCTACGTTAAATTAATCGTATTATTTTTACGCTGTACAATATATACACAGGTATGCACACTTTCCTTTCAGCTTTGTCTATACGATTGCTCATATAGAGTTTGAAGAGACCTAATAACTACTAGACACTACAGATTATTATTGTAAATTTAAAATGTAGTAAAATGTTATATGCTTGAAAAAAGAAATTCAGTAAAATATCTATACTCGTCGTATAATATTTACATTGTCTACTTTGTAGCAACACATGATAATATAATGAAGATTTTGTGAACTTGTGATGTATAGTTAGTTAGTACGTAGTTAGTTATTTGATTAGTATGTAATGAATGATAATGTCTATCGTATGATGGCCAGAATAGTAATTTCATGAACCTTTCCTATAGGGTAATTTCCAAGTAAATTTTAAGACCCCAGATAAAAAATAAGAAGAGTTGAGAAGATTGACTTCAACACGGTGAAAAAAACTACTTATTCTCACTCAATGCAATTACATGATAAAATCCAAACTAACTAACTGCTATAAGTGTATACGTATCATCATTATCATCCTATTCCAATTGACAGCCACCATAACAACCATAACCTACAAAGTTCACAAAAATATAAAGATGGTAGGGGTCAACCCGATGAGCCTCGCACAATTGCAAAAGGACAAAAATGCAAAAGTTTTCTATGACTTTGCGTTAATGCACAGCCGTTTTTGAACTAGCCAATTAGAAGCCAAAACTGTTTTGCGAACAGTAATGCACTTATGCGTTATTTTTAGGCCTGACAAATCCACCTCACAAATGGGAAGAAGAAATAATTTCCTTGATTTTTGAAAAGTGTGAAGTTGTAATTGTTTTCAAAACCGAAATTTTATATTCACAATGTTTGCTGGTGACAACCGTCATATGTGATACTGTCAGGAGGTGTTCAAGTGATACAATCAATCGAAAAATTATTGCTTTAAATATAGATTTGTGTCATATTAATTTCCAAAAACTTTAAAATTGAACCTTAATAGCTACAGTTGATAAAAAAGAGTACTTTTTACTTATAAGCGAACACAAATCGATTCAAAATGTCAACCTGACAAAACGCGTGCAAATGAACAAAACCATTGAAAACTTTGCAAGTTCGGGACTTTGTATTCATGCGAAACCATTCAGATTGGCCCCAATTGTTGTATGAATTTTAATAATGTCATTTTTAGATTGATTTTATGGAAAAACAGTTCTCTTCTTCAGTGCAACCATAAATATACAAGATTTCTTATTTACTCTCACCCCCTCAACTTATTGAATGAAGCATAGAGCACTTTAGTTCCTAATATCATGGTAGAAAAGCACCACCTTATACAAAATACATAGCTCACTCACAGTCAGAGCTATACATCCCTAAATCCATGCTACAATAATCATTAACTACACCTCCCTAACTCCTACATAATACATACTGACTTTAATTTATCTCCTTCTCACCTCATGTAACCCTAATAATGTGCAGTTTCATAAAAAAAACTTCGATCATCCATTTAGTCCCCACAATCAGACATGTCCTAGTCCTTAATTTTATCTCTCAAACTAGCCAGCTAACTAACTACCAATTTGTGGGAAAACTCATTCTCCCCTTTCAAACTCTTTACTCAAGTCCAGTACAAAATTCACATGCTACACAAGCTCCCTCAAGTCAAAGGCAATGAGTCTGATTCAGGGATCTTAGTATATGAAATGAAACTCGTCCGTATTTATTGACTTGCTCCCTACATCCTAAAGTCTACAAGATCCTCCATGAAAATAGTGCACATTTTGCCCATGAAAATTGTAAACTGACCCGCTTCACTAGTGCTCTATGTACTCCTGCCTTGCATTCAACCATGGAAAAATATGTTCATCATTACATTTGCAAACAACAACAACAGTCATGATCAATCGTAAAACAATGTAATCATAAGTCATCATACATTACACTAACTAAAAACGAGAGTCGAACAATAATAGTATGGACCCGTTCATTCGCCAACTACTCCTTTCAAAATTAATGCATATATATTATTACGGTACGTAGTTAGAAGCTTTTTTTGGGAACCATTATTAATATGGTTTTCGTTTTGGCCTCCAACAAAAAATAACACTCAAGTCTTGTACATATACATATATACTAGTTAGTTAGCAGACGACAACAATAGTTAGCTAATAACATGGAGTGAAGGTAGAAATGATGATACCAGTACCGGATGGAAGATTTTTTCTAGGTGTGTGATAAACATTGTGTGTGTGTGAGAGAGAGAGAGAGTTGTTGTAGTACATAGTAAAAAGGAATGATTACCAGAGGCAGTTGATTATCATAAAGAGAGCGAAGATGGGCTACTCAGGGAAGGAGCAACAAATACAAAGTGATGAGTGAATGCAAGATGAGTGAAGAGGAGTAGGAAGCCAAAGACGAGAGATTGTCCAATCACAAGGGACGATGAGGAGAAAAATGCTGAAGGGTGTGCTCCTGATGTGTCCATTTTGGGAATGTTGTTCTCCACGTACGCTAACTTTAGTATGGAGAGGAGCATATGATTTCGAATCATCTGATGTTGCTTGTTCACCAAATCTGCAATCGCTTGCAAGGCCGGAAGACATTCTCTCTGTGAAGTGGGTGAATAACAAGGGGTTAGAAAAAATTCATATCAGGAGAACTTATCATTACACATGTTTTTATTCCCATTGTTAGTTAGTTACTATAGGTACATTTTCCCTATCGTGGGTAAGACAAGAAGTTTAGCAGCGTAATCAAATAATTCTCGAGCTCCACTATAGCGTCTTCTTGGGACTCGAGTGTCTATACCATGTGTGCAAACTGCCAGGTATGCATTTTTCCCACAATAAAGAACTTTCCAAAATCACAATGAGACTGAATTTCCCTTAATCAGTATGTGGGAGTGGGAAGTACTACCACTTGTAATTAAGTCTGGATATTATAGACTATATATGATCATAACTAGAGAAAGAAGAATTGCTCAATAAAAGTAGTAATGTCCCTGCAGTGAGTAGAACAAACATATCACACGGTGTATAAAAGCCTACGTTTTTTCCTGCCCCATCTTTTTTTTATAACCTAGTTTTTCCACTTTGTCATCCACAGTGTCAATAAATGTCTTTTAATGCGACACTCAACGTTCTTCATTTCCCTCGCACCTTCTAATAAAGAGAAACTTTCACCTCAACTTATAGACGCTAGCTCTAGAATTATTTCATGTTCCACAAGTTTGACTCCTATAAAATGGATGGGATACAGTTTTTTTCATGATTACGTCAAAAAGTGATAAAAAACTGACTAACTAACTAACTAAAACTCAAGTTTGCAAATTATATGCAGTGCTAGTGCAGCAAAAGTTGGATAATTATCTTTAGATGCATTAGATATTCCATTTTTATTTGCTGGTTTCGCTCTGGATTTTCAAGCCACTTTTTTGCCCGTAAAAACTATGCTATTGTTGCACTATTGTTTTTGCGAGGATTTAGAAGAAACCCTCATTGAACCTAGGACTCTTTTTCAATTGAGTAAACTCAAGTCATACTATATCTACTGCTATGCTCATACATTATCTATAAAGACTGTCCTTGAAAAGTGACGACCCTCAATCGTACGATGGAAACATTCCTATCAAAGTGACACCAAACCCAAATGCGTACTTTCATTCTACTTTCCCTCCATTGTTTCCAAAGGTTTGCAAAATTCATAAAATGATAAAGTGTGTGGCATAAAAAACTACTTACACTTGTGACATGATAGCATCAAAATTGATAAAATGAGCGATCGGACTATTAGTTTACTACATGGCAAACTTTTTACCTCCATTCCCATCAAAAAAGTATGAAATATAAAAAAAACACTCGCAAAGTATACAGTTTGGTAGACACATAACAGAATTACATATTTCTAACCCTTAAAACCATTGAATAAAAAAATGCCAATTAAATCAGTGGGGCATGAAATTACAAAAATCCCCATTTTGTCAAATTTCCAGACCAAACAATAAATAATATCTGCTTGTCATACGAAATCACACTCAGTTTCATTGGAAATCAATTCTTCCAGCATCCTAAAAATGAAACGTATGCATTCATCATACAGAGCCGTATGAACCAGTAGACTATAGATAATTTGAACTCACGGGTTGTCATCATTCATAATTTTAGGTTGACATTAACCCTTTTCCAGCACATTGGCTCTCATCTTTACTCCGATAGAAATGAATTGAGCGACGGGAACAAGATGTTTGGAACGCCTTATTTTCTCCCCAGCATATAAAAAGTAACTACTGCTACTTGGATCCCATAGACTCCAAGTGAAATCAAGGGAACACAAGAGAGACGTTTTTTGTCATCATCAGAGATAGGAAACTAGTGGTTCATTTTTAAAAAACTATTCAACCGTGTGATATATTTATGCTGTGATAGGATCCAGTGAAACGCTCACAAAACCATTATCTATTGATTCTTACACCGACTTAAAGGGCTCACCTATGTTCCCCCCTATAGACATTCTCTCAATTATATATATTAGATGTTGCTCATTTCCAACGATGGCTCATGGAATTATGGTCATAAAACGTACAATCAGTTTCATGACTAGAGTCATGATCAAGATCCCTACGGCCTTTTTCATAATCATTTGTATGGACGAGCACATATATATGAACTGATGGGTCGGACACATAAAAACTAAGGACTCACTTCCTCTCGTCTCAATAGCTGCTCATTTGGTTGTCTCACAGTGAATGCGGACTCATTCGCACTGCTCACAGCCTCAGCAGGCAAGAGGGCTTTGATCGTCGAACTAATTATCAGATTTTCACCCTCGTTTTTGAAAAGTTCTAAGCGGCAGTCCGTCTGTAAGGAAAAACAAACACCATTTAAGTAAGAACACAGGGGAAAAAGTGCCTGTAAAAAACACATAAATCATTCATGAATACGGGTTATATGACCATGTGGACCTATTAAAAACAGGTACATCACGATTTTTCAATAAACCGTCTTTTGACATTCGTCCAAAAAAAATCATACTATAACAGTAGTATTTAGGAGTGGCAATCAAATGGGAATGACTGGTCTACCTTCTTCCCGTGAAATTAATTAGCAATGAGGTAGGTCCTATATGGCCAATAAACTAGCCTATAAAACAAATTGAGCTGGAACACAGGTCATTTTTGTTAAGCTACTAAAGACATGTCAGAGCTATAAAAGATGATATAAACTGCTTTTTCAGAGTCAATCAAAATATTTTACTTTCTTTATCCTGTACTTAGTTTGTTTAAACAGTTGTACACATCGCTGAAAGGTTCAAAAAAACCTGAAAAATTTGGCTTCTGCAATGCGTATGAAGTTAGCAAGCTATGTGACCTTATTTTCTTACCGAGTTAAGATTTTTTAGCGGCACTATTCCATCATATTCTTCATCATTAGGATGGAAAAAGTGGCGATGAAAACTGGGCAAAATTAACTCTTGGAGTGCGGCCACAACATCACGCACACTGAGTCTTGTGTGTGGATGGAGCACTTCTTCGTCCGTGCTAGAATATCCAATAAACAGGAAGACACCGGGATACAACGTATACGAATCTAAAAGTATGGAAAAAAAGTAGAGAATGGGTTAACAAACTTGGAAAGAAAACTCACAGTTTTCTTTATCAACATGACTGAAGCGGAACCAATGATGATTGCATACAAACTTTCACTTTATATTCCCAATGAGTTTTTGTTATACTGCCTTTCATCCCATAGTAGTACGCTACAGGAAAAGTAACCCGGTACATACTGTGACCACCGATAAATGAACCATTTCCCTAAAAATAGCCCCATCAACTTGTCATAGAGATTTGAACACCACTTTTATAGATGAGAGTTACACATGAAACTCAATAAATTGCCAAAAATCATAGAGGTCATTAAGCAAGTTGGAAAGGTGCCTATGATTATAATATACGTCCGATGTTGGTTGGCCAACTTTGGGAGATGAAAAAAAAGTTGTCACATAAACTGTGATTTGAGAACGAGTGTAGAAGTGATTTCAATAAATCAAATGACAGCTTACCAAACCCACTACAGTACAATTTGCACTCAAAGTTCATAGCAGGGACCGACTAATAGTTTTCGTTAGGACGTCATCGTAGCATGTATGTGTGTGCGTGATACAGTACAGCGGGTAAATATGGGCACAAAATGGTAACACCTTCCTCCACATAAGGTACTGAATATATAGAAACTAACAAAAAAATGTCTACACTTGGAATACCTTACTTTTAATCTGGACTGTACACACAGTGGAAACTAACGTATATACTACTCACAAACTAACCAATTCCAAATTTTTCATAATTATTAACTCTGTACTAGCCCAAAAAGTTAACATGGCATTCATGACCACTACTTAATCCCTATGACTTTCACCAGTCAGCTGACTCTTAAATAATGATTCATGCACCTTGGACTTACTTGTATCGAAGCAAATAAAAGCAGACTAACTTAGAAACTTCCAAAACCAAATTTCCTGCCCATTTATTTATAACAAACAAGAATACAAAATACCTACTAAACTAACTACCTATTTACTTTAGTTGCTAAAGTCATCCATGTAGTATATGGCTACAAAAGTTTACATAGTACAAAAAAGTAAAATTTTGTAAACACCAAAACACTGTTCCCACATCTATCACTCCAGGAATATTTATGGGAACCACCTTAATAACAACCAACCTAACTAACTAAAAGTAAAAAAAAACATGCTATGATCAAAGTGTATGGCATGTGAGCAAACTCGCTCAATATACGTACATTCGCCCTCATCACTAACGCTAGCTAGTTAGTTTGTTAGTTAGCTGTAGTCAGTAACTCAGCATCTATCTGACAAACTAACTACCCTAATAGAGTCCTTATAGCGTTTACATCCAAAAGGGACTCACAAAAGTGCACATATGGCGCCTGCCAAAACAACAAATCTACCCTGACGACCAAAGAACTTACCATGTGGTGGCTTCTCGCAAATAAAACGACCCGCGTAACAAGTGCAGTTTCCACGATGAGCGATATAATGAGGTTGATTATGCAGATAAGTAACCTCTCTCCTCCTGGACTCACAAGAACTTGCCTTCAAGCACTGAAGAACACTACAGGAAGCTGGTCCTCCTGGACTGCAGACACAAAGCTCCGAACAAGTAGGTTTATCTTCCCTGTAGAGCTGCAAAGAAATGCAAGAGAACAAGGGAGTAGAAAAAAAAACATGGAATAAATCTCATAGTCTTTGAACGCATCACTGTCTCATTTGGGAATAGAGAAAGCTTAAGTATATTTAACGTTTGGTCATTCTTCTTACAACGAGTCTATGCATTTAGACTGTAGTTAGTTAGTTAGGGACTTAACTAGTAGTCCTGTCACAAAGACAAAAGGAATTTAGTGGACGACATTAGTAATTGGTAGTAAGTAAAGTATGGATATGCAGGCCTGATATCGTGCCAATAGTAAAAAGGCCAAGTTGGATGCAGGGAGATCGTTTTTTTGTCAAAATTACAAAATGGGATAAAAATATGTATTTTCTATCGGATTTTTTGAATGCATGCTTAGAAAAATACCAAGAGAAATTTCGGAGTAAAAAATAACTCACCCGTTTAGAGTATCCCTCCCGAATGTACTGAACCAATTGATTAGGTCGGTGTACCGGGCAGTATCCTGCAAAAGGAAGCAACCATACAAGATAAATCATTTAATACCGAAAAACACATGTTCCCACTTCTTATCTCAGATTCATTACAATTTGCATTAAAACTCTAGTACTGGGTAGCTATTACTCTTATCACGAGTTGTAAGTTTTCCCGCTTTCCATTCTTATTTCCTCACATCCCAAGTTAGCAACAACTCTGGTTTGTAATGTCATACGGAAAACTATATAATAAACTATGCCAAAATAGTGTATAAAATTTTTCATGTCCCTTTGGATTCCTCCATTTGGCTGTACCAAAACTTGACTGTAAAACATGCAGCTCCAACCAAAAACATTGCATTTCAAAGCAAGCCCTAAAAAAAGTGTTAAAAACTTTTCAACTCACTTGCAGGCTGTAAAGTAGTAGTAGGCTCACGACGTGTAGTAGTCGTAGTACCCGAAGTAGTAACTTCTGGATACTCTGGACCATTCCAAATATTCGAGCCCGTCTCAGAACTCGTGATCCACGGGTTCCCCTCTCGGTCATTATTATTGTTGTTATTATTATTATTATTATTGTAGTAGGGCCCGTAATTATAGTCATCTTCATCCTCACGGCGACTCCCAGAGTATGAGCCGCCCCCATGCGGATTTGACGGGAGTTGGGGTTGTGGGCGGGACCAGAATGTCGAAGTCGTATGAGTTGTGGTTGTCGAACTCCGAGGGATCGAAGTGCGATGCACTGGAGGATACAAGTGATCCTGGGAGTAGGGCACATTCCCTTGGGTGGTGGACAACAGAGTGGTGCTCAGAACGTCTGTACCAAGCACCCCTTCTGCAGATATTAGATGGCTTTCAGTCTCAGAAACAGCTTGTTGGCTGAGTGCCGTGCTTGTAGATCTGCTATTGCTATTGCTACCCGGGTTCTGAGTGGATGTAATTCTTGACCGCATTCGATGATAATCTCGTTGGGATTCAACTGTTGTAAATTTTGAAACAGATAATTAAATATTGTACTCCAAGGCAACAACTCGAGTTCGAGGTCGACTACTGTACGTTGCAAAATAAAAAGAATTGTTTTCGCTAGGTTATCTAGTATTTTATGTTTGATTATCAACCAAATGCAAACAAACATTTTCAGTCAATTTTTTTTATCGACAATTGGGAAATGAGCATTAAGTTAATGTTTCCACAACATTTTACAGATTCAGTGATTGAATTTTTACAATGATTGAATTTGTATAAACAGACCATTTATCGCAGGTAGCCGAATAATACAGGGCAACTTTTTTACTCTACAAAGTACAGTAGTTAATCTTGTCTTGTTATTGGATGAATAAGTAAGGATAAGGAATAGTGTATGTGAGAAAAATTTCCTATTCTCACAGAAAAAAATATTGCGCACAGAAAAAAAAAACTGCCAGAAATTTACAGCAGTATATCTTACATTTACAATTAGATCATCAATCATTACATCTCGAAAATATGTATTGTAGTATCTTTTGTTAGTTTCAAATCTTATTTTTTTGCTGTTAGAAATAGTAAATACATGTTGTTAAAAACTGCGAATAGGAACTAATAAATGAGAAAGGGTTCAAGTGAAGGGCAAACAAGATTTTTTGGCCAGTATTAGTTAATTAGGCAATAGAAATAGGAACATTGGTTGTTTTGAAATCTATAAAGAAGGGAAACATATCATGTCATTCAGTTTTGTTTTTGTGGTAAAAAGCTGAGTCTAGCTTCAAAGGAATCAGTTTGTTTGTGCCACCAGATTTCTCTATGCAAGATGGATGCAGTACAGAGTTTTGTGGGAACAGTATACAGTTCTATTGAAGTTGAAAGCTTTCATTCGCACTTGTAATTAGTAATTGACTAGCAGCATGCATCTTTTGTTCCCCATTTGGGTAGGCTAAAGTTTTCCTTTGAAATCATCCCATGTACCTAACTAAACCAGCAGAGTGCTCTCTCAGTAATTCGAATAAATGCAATCAACCTGTTTTAAATCCACAATACTTTTGTCAGATAGTGTGGAACACATTAAGCGGTAAAATGCATTCATTGTGGTTTTTATTTGCAACCTGTGCATCCCCATACGGACCAATGGTCATTACATTACGTAGGCTAATTTTCTAATGGTCAAATTCAATTGCACATAATGTGCATGTACAACTTTAACTATGCATATATTTTTAACGTATGTCTCATACCAAATGCAATAGATTTTTACATACGAGACTACACGAGTGGATTGCCCGGTGGCCTAGGCATAAATGACAGATTGGTGCTGATGTATATGCGATATGGGAAAAATTGTATGCTTATATTGTGGGTTCACCTACTTTTTCTAATTGCCATTTTGATGGATTGCGTTTATAAAGTTTGCAATGTCCGCCTTTGTATGAATTACTAATAAATTGAAAGCAGTATTGGCAAGCCAAGAATTCTTTGAATTGAGTTACATGGGAAATGAGTAGCAACACTGACAGCCAAAAGTTTTCACAGGTGAAAGATAATTTCAAAAAATTGTAGAAAATAATGAACTGACCAAAAGCTACATTCAGCTTGTAAGGAGTTATTCATCACTCTACTATAACAGTGAATCATTTTATGAATCACATGATCTGTTTTAACAACTTGATAAAAGTTTTTAATTTACCTAAACTCAAATGGTTAGCACAAGCACAATATGGGATTCATTGAAAAAATTATAAATACCATACTATGATGAATGGAGTTTTTCATTTTTTGTGACTAAAAGTGACAGAGCACAATATTATATTCACAAAATTAGATCAAACACATTTTTCTAGGTCATGAGATGAAATTGACCAGTCGTGACCTTTGCCCCTTGCAATCTTATCTCCGTATACATGTCCACATGCTTGGCAGTTGACATGGGTAATTTTCAATGCTGTGTGGATTAAATTAGCCATCCCAATGGACTATAACTATAGCTATGTAATGCTCTCTTTTCTCCAAATCCTTCTTTATGGAAAGAATGACCTAAAAAAACGTGTTCTTACAAATAATTACTAGCCCGGCCTGCTCTGCAGTGCTCATTCTTAACTTACTATCAAATATAAGTAATCATAAGATAGTGTCAGAACATGCTCTCATGCAAAGTGATATCCAGTCTAAGCGTGAGTGCAATGTGTGCACCAAAAGTGGAGTCCTACTTTCCAAAGAAATTAGCAAATAATTCTACAGCAACATCATTGAATAATTAATACTGGAGGCTTTGTGCCACGCTCCCAAGGGTCAATAATTGCAAACAAATTGCGTGTTTTTTGCCATCTTTGTTTTCGACCAGCAAACGAAACAACTACTACTCTTTTCTTCTCCATTCAGATCTGTCAATTCAAACTACACAGTGTTAGTTAGTTTCATAGCAACTATAGTTACAAATAGTACCAACAAACTATATACCACAACATATAACACCACTAGAAAATTTTCACAACAGTCTTTCACAATTCCATTTGTACTCACTCATCCTTATAACAAGACATTGGTGTATTTTCCCCATATCTTCCATTGATTGTACACAACTTACCCACACATGGATTCACCCATAAGATTCGTTGCCAACCTAAACAGTCATAGAGTTGACTAAAGTCCGTCCCATTGCAAGCACAAGTGGTTCTCAACTTGGTGCCTAAAATTTTGAGCACGGCCATTCGGCACTCCGAAGTTGGCCCTGCACATTTCGTAGTCACGCTGTCAACAGCACAAGCCTGCTCATACTGCTCTAGTCTATACCTGGAACAATAAGAAAAGAGGGATTGAGTGAACCCATTTTCATCATGCTACAAATATGATTACGTGCCATAAAAATTTCAAACTTATAATTAATTCCTTGCAACTCATATACACAGTATATACAAGCATAGTAACCATGACTTACTTACATTCTTTCTCAAACAAAGTCAGGTACACTAATCAATAAATGTAAAGAAACCATTTGCTCACTGGAAACAGTTAAACACGAAAGCAATACAATAATACACATATATTGTACATTTGCAATTATTCAACATTTACAAAAAAAATTTTGCATGCAAAATTACACTATAAATATTTCATGCATACGATAAGGACGACGTTAATATTCTTTCCCTGCAAGTTTTACCTCTGGCAGAAAGAATGCAAAAAATTCTTGAACACACATTACATAGGAATGTGGAGGCTACTATAGCAAAGTCAGCACGTATGAAAATACATGTTTCCAATGGTGCAAAAGACGACCATTTTTCGTGTAACATGGAAATTGACAATAGTGATTACCTGCAATCAGGTTGAGCACGACAGTCTTCTGCCAAGGATCGACAAGAAGGAGGATTGTAGCCCAGATCTCCACGCTGAGCACAAACAGGATGCAACTGTTCTTGAGCAATAATGCACTGGTCACGCCGATCGTCAGTTTGTCTAGAAAGCCAAGTGGTTGATAAGATGACATAGGAATTGCTTAAGTGAGCATGGCAAAAGCAATATAGGCAAGGCAGAAAGGTGAGCTTTTTTGGACGCACAGTGTGTCTGTCTATATCCTCAAGATTTAGGATAAGAGTAGACTACCGCTACATTGTTGGCCCCTCCTTTGCATCAGCATAAAAATCACAAGGAGTGAGCATTTTTTATATTGCCTTTTGTCAAACCCAGTTTTTTCTGTTGACTATAGACACACGCAAAATGCATCTGATAAAAGCGGAACGTTTTTACAGGATAAATTTGACCATGTAGTCAAGTATGATTACTCTTTTCAACACTTGAAAAAAAGGTAGAGTATTTATTGTGCAATTTTCGCGCACAGATTTTTGTGGCCAATTATTCGTAAAGTTGCCAAACCCAATATTCGCTTTGTGCTGTATTTCTGGAATCGCTTAACCCATAAAAGAATTCATTGGTTTCCATGTAATGGAAAAATCGTTTACCGCTTGATTGCATTAAAAACCGTAGACATTGTAGTACCCTAAATATTTAAATGCAGAGGAACTAACAACCCAACGTGTAGTGTAGTACAGGAGCAGTGAGGAAAAAATTGACCGTGTTCAAAAATTGGCAGTCCATTTGGCCCAGGCAATAAAAGGGGATCTCATCATCGTATTATGGGAGGAAACCAACAATACGTTTACAGCCGGTAAACCATCATAACCTTTTTGTTTCTTTTTTATGGACAAACCCAAACTATTTCCCCCTTCTGGCACATACTCGAAACGTGTGAAAGTAGCTACCTATACTCACTTTCTTTGACCACAGACCATTTTTGGACTGTTAAAATGGGGAGCAAAGTCACAGGACAAGGTCTCTTGCATTTTTAACGAATGTATATTAAATAACTAACAAATTAATAAGTTGGACAACACCACGTACTATATTGCCCTAGACTAGTATTATGCATATTATATTTATTTTCTGTGGTATCCGTATCAGGTCTTCTTACATCGAATCTCCTGGCTATCAAATCTTTTGGTATTACATGTCGTATGAACAAATCTCTTATGAATATTACGAAAAAGCTTCAATTCTCTTACGACAGAGGAACAAATGTCTTAATACTTTATTTGAGTCACTGAACTGTAGTCAGCATTATTAGAATGCATATGTAAATTACATTAATACGTTGAAGTTTCATTTTATTTCTCTTCAGTTTCTTACTATTAAGTTTAAGCACAACCATGGAGCCAGCACAGAAAAACATTGATCATTCTCATCAGAGAGTTTATTTCGAAAATAAAATTTACGCTCTTTCATAATTAATTATTATCGAGAAATTCAGGCAACCCGACTGTAAATTGGAAGAGATATTGAAAGGACTGGCATACTGTCTACAAACTTCAAGAAAATGTAAGCGAACAAGTATGAAACCAATAAGTACTATATTTAAAAATGTTGCCGACCCTAAATCAGAATCTGCAGAAGTTTTCACTCTAGAAATGACTGCAACTTCTTTAGCTACTCCTCTTGTTCGTTCTCCCGGAATTTTTAGATTAAAAAAAATGTAAATTATAGAATATAAAGCGTTAGATACCTATTTATAATGAATGATGCTGAAATAAAAGATTAAGAGATTTGTTCATAAGACAGGTAATACCAAGAGATTTGATAACCAAGAGATTTGATGTATGAAGACCTGATAACACATACATTTTCTGTGCCCGACTTCCCAGCTCCCAAGAGCATCAAATGAGCTCCATTGAAATTCCGTGCACATATCCAATCCAATTACAATTATTGACTAGGTGATTACAAATTTGTCAGAAAGCAAGCAGTACCAGGTCAGTCACAAATTGGTAATTCAAATTTTAACTCCTACATGTTATACTACATTCTACCATGTACTAGAATTTAATGCATTCCTGCTCTCAGTACATGAAAATACAGGGGAGGTGGGGAGGATGTATACATTTCCAAATGAAATTCTCACGGCTGTGGACAAAAGTAACCATAGGGTAGAAAATGAAAGTTATTATAAACATTATCTGGGCTAATCTAACTAATCCATTTTAATTGGATACACATTTTGTTGAAAAAAGGCCACGTAGCTATAAAAGGTAGGGAAAAATACTTTGTGCTATTGATTGGCAAGTCAAAGTAGATGCTCACATATTGATTTTCCAGAGAGAAACCAACAAAAGAACGTGCAGAGTCGTACAAGAGTCTCTTATGAGAGAACATTACTGTATATTCGGTGGAAACTCGTGTGGCCCTCTTGATTTCACGTGGAGCACAATGCTATACATACGAGCCATTTTACCTGAACGGAGTAGACACACAATTACGAACGTTCTGCGTACTGCCAGGGAGCCTAGATTGCACACTTTAGTTAGGCGCTCCACTCAAAATGACTACGACCATTGCGTTCAGGTTTGCTCGTGCCCCATTTCAAAATTCTAAATGTCATGCAATTCACTCATGCACTTTCATTTGCCTACATGACGACCATGGCTTCTCGTCTTGGCACACCTGGACTAACCAACTACAAATTCAATACTATCTAATTCAACCAAACTACGTAATTTAACTAACTAAACTTATCCCAAAGAGTCTCATTTTTTTATTTACATTTTGTCTTCAATTTTAAGAAAATAGAAAAATTCACTTTTTAGATATTTTTCACTGTTCAATAGACCCATACGTTAACTACCAGCATTCGTTTTTACTCTCTCTTATATATAAGTCATGAAGTGCAATACAAAAGGATTTCCCGTGAGAAGATTGAAGAAAAATTAAGGAGAAAATGAGATGAGCCAACTACTTAGTAGAGCAATTCGCCTATATCTAGTAGCATGAATGGAATGCCTACAGAGTCTTGTTGGAGAAATGAGAGCTAAGACGCGGAAAGTGTACGAGCAGTTACTCAAGTAACTACAGGATCCCAGAGAACAGAGCATTTGGAGTGAGTGGGGACTACAACTGGCAAGGAATATTAGGTAGATTAGATTGGAGATAGGGACAGGAGGACATTTGTTGTACGTAGAGCACATGGAAGAAGAAAAAAAAGGTTAGAAAGAAAGCAAGTTTTAGCAGTCAAGTCAACGAGTCGTAGACAGAAAATGGAATGGAAGTTGCATTTTTCTTGTGCTCGTTCATTCACTCTATAGTACACAGTAGTGGGATGGAATAGTAGTACAGTACACGTAAACGAACCAATTTGATAGACTTTGTAAAAGTTTTGTAAAGAGATACATTTGGTGGTGGCAACCACAAGACTATGTATCTTTTGGAAAGGAAACCATTGCACTTCTGATGAAGGTGAGTCAAGTCATAAATTTTTCAGGCGGCCATCCAACCTATATACACTCTACTATATGTGTGCACATGTTTTTTTACACGGGTCGACTTGCCACTACTCATATTACGTATAGTTTGGGAGTCAGTCTTCTGAAGAACGTCCTAGTCAGTGTAGTGTGCATTGTAAGGCTAGAGTTTTTGAAATGTTGCTCCCTACTTGAATCGGAACAACTTTTACTCCTGGCAGCAACAAGGTTGGGATCCTTTAGGTACAACTGGGACTGGTTGCATAATCCTCTTGAATCGGGAAAGTCTCAAAAAGTAACTAATGTATGAGAGAGCGTGCAAAACTATCAGATATATATGAATCAGTGTACTTATATGGCATACTATATACCAGTATGTAATGTCACTCTAGTATGTCGCTAGCCAATGGTTGTAGGAAACTAACTGAAAGTTGAAAAAAATTCCTTTCTTAGCATTGTACAAAAGATTTTTTTCTGGGACTGCCAAAATCGTTTAACAAACTTGTTCTGCACCTAAACTCACACTCTTTTGCAACTTAAGTTGTAGCACAACTTTTAAATGATAAGTTGTACCAAGAAAGAGTGATAATCATAAATGAACGACTTGTAGAAAAAACTCCATATATAATATGTATACTGGGAAAAAAGACCAAGTCAACTTTACACTACATTTCAAATAATTCGGACCACAAATGCTGGAGTAAAATGTACTTTTACATCTACAATTGGGAAAGAAAAAAAAGAGACAAAAAATATAGTACACTACTACACCCATTACAGAATTCCGTGGACTCCTTTGCTGCTGTAATGTACTGACTGCGCTCAGGAATGAGAAAGTCTACATGTGACACATTCAGTAGACACATACTTGATGACATTTGGAGGAAAGGAATTCATTCAATAAGTCAATAGGAGAAGTGGAGCTGTTCCGCAAACTAAACACGATCTAACCTGGCTGGCACCCATTGTTTTTCCTGTAGGAAAAAACGGAGAGTAAGAGATAAAGAAGACGAACTGTAACTATCCAATGAAAATGGGAAAGAACTTTCACAGTAACAATTGCTACGAGCGTCTAGAGACATATTATTAACATTACGTCCCTGTCCAACGGCCCACCATACACATTTCACAGGCCACTTTCACTCACTACCGTTAATTTTTTCAACTGTGTAGCACACACACACACACAGATAGATAAATAGTTTCAATTTGGAGAGAGTTATGGACAAAACTATCCATTCCAGTGTAGACACCTATTTTAGAAATGCAGTGCACTTTGGAGCAGTCACAACTTTTAAAATGTATTCATCAATGCATTTTATCTCGAGACGTTTCCAACAACACATACAGACAAATATGATGAGAAATTCATAAGTTCCAGGCAAGTACGTCAAGTGTACTTCAAGTTTACTATGGAATCTGCACTTGTGTTTACATAAGTCTGGATCCAGTGATACTTCATTTTGAAAAAAAACAGTGCTTTTTCCACAGTCATATATATTTTAGCTCCAAGTCATTTTATTCCATTCATTTGATCCTCACACATGAATGAGATGGTTAAGCAAAAAGAATCAAAGGAAGAATACTGTAAAAATTCAGGAAACGAGAGTTAGGACGAACAGAGAACTTACAAAACGGTATATTTTTTGCCCACGTATTGCTGGAGACTTTGATCCACAGAGTGAAAGAAGGATTAAAAGGTCTGCCAACGAGGGAAGCCCATGGCTAAATAATTGTACGGACAGGTAGGTAGGTTGCTGGAGAATTCATCGTGTATATCACCGGTACATCGGCTGTACATGAACCCTTTTACCATGCGATCATGAGAAATCAACAGTGAAATTTCACTCCCGAACATATGGTGACAGTAAAATAAATTAGAAAGGTGAATTTATAGCACGTCCGTTGCTTCCTTTTCTATTTCCATGCTGTCCATCTTGCTCACTCTCCGTATCTCTTTCACTTTGTGAATAAAACTTGGGCTACGTGCTAGGCTACAATGGGAGTAGAACGAGAGATTACACCATCCGAGAATAATGCCAGTTCAAAAAGTTATATAAAGCCATACAGAGAACACCCTGAAATCCATCCAAAGATCAGTATTCATTCTTTCTGAGCACGAGATTGAGGTAAAAAAAACATGTTGAAAAAACTCAATAGTTGGAATAAAATTTCCTTATTTTTCACAAAGCCGTGTGGTCCAGAAGATTTTAAGAACTTTGCACTTTGTCAAGCCACAAGATTCACATTCGCACTAAAACTGGTCACTCCATGTCCATAAAGGATGCGTAAATTGATAGACACAATGTACCAGTACTCACAGAATATAAATCATGCTGACTGTACAGTAAATTCCTGTCTATTGTCTAATGAGAGGTTGACACAAAATAGATTAGTGGATGTGAACCACTCGACACGCAACAAAAGAGAAGGGTGCTCAAGTCAAACGACCTGTGTGTCAGTCAGTCAAATCAACAGAGTTGTGACAAACCAAATAAGTGGACTCGGCACAAGTTCATTTATTTCAAATGCAAATCTATCAATTGCTTGCGTATGAAAGGAGAGGATGTTGTTTTGAGTTGTATGGGAATCCAATGTAGACAATCGAGAGAGCGTACACACCAAGTTTCCGGTTCACCACTAACTAACAAACTAACTAAAATATGAGATTGTCATCTTATTGTTGCATTCCTAATTTACGCTCTACATTAAACTGGGAACCTTACCTAACTAAGTAACTAATTCTTTAACTTACCACAAGCACAACTTTTTTCCTGAGAAATTTTCACGTCCAATAGCTGAGAAATGATAAGCAGCACATATAATAAATGTATATATCGAATTAGCGGCTTCAAAAAAGCTATCAAAACACATTGCATCATCATTATCTGGCCTTGATGAAACACAAATGCTGCTACAAGGGTGATACATGGTCCAGAGCAGATGAAATGAGATGGAGAAAACTAGAGCAATTAAGCAAAGAATACGTATCGTGTATAGGAAGTAAGCAACCAATTCAATGCACATCAAATACGCAGAGAGAAAGAGACCGAGAGAGAGAGTACTGGTTACATTGAGAAAGAAAAGGAAAAGTGCTTTGTCAGCAATTCAAGATTTCCTATGCTTTCGTGTACAATTGGACCGAGCGTAGCAAACCAACCAGTACGACGAATGATATAGGTTTATTGTAAGTTAGCCATATACTGGAGAAGGAGAGACACACTGTGCATACATCGTTATTTCGAGGACGGTGTACATATATTTATTTAATTGTCTCTCTAGGGGTAAAGCATTTTCGCCATTCAAGCACTTTGTAAATGAAGTGAAAAAATACGCGTGTTTATGTACCCGCACAGACAGAAGGC
>Ga0210040_10000905_pt1 | contig 47137 bp, 44 predicted proteins | sample CryGeyCG12114_NA_FD_185462 | JGI IMG/M metagenome (GOLD analysis project Ga0210040, IMG submission 185462) | Groundwater microbial communities from aquifer - Crystal Geyser CG19_WC_8/21/14_NA (SPAdes) (version 2) | ecosystem: Environmental > Aquatic > Deep subsurface > Groundwater | place: USA...
GGCGGGGCCGTGCCGAAATCGGCCTTCGCGGCCAATGCCCAAGGGCGCGTCTGCGCCGCCGCCGTGGCGGCCCTGCTGCGGGGCGAGGAGCCGGCCGAGCCTCGGCTGGTCAACACCTGCTACAGCCTGGTCGCGCCGGACTACGGCATCTCCGTGGCGGGCGTGTACCGGCCGCGCAACGGGCTGCTCGCGGACATCGAGGGCGCGGGCGGCACCAGTGCGCTGGACGCGCCCGCCGAGACCCGTGCGCTGGAGGCGGCCTATGCCGCGGATTGGTTCCGCACGGTGACGGAGGACGTCTTTGCCTGACGCGCGGCTCGCGCTGGCGCTGGCGATCCTCGCCGGACCCGCCGTGGCGGCGGGCGAGGTGGCGCCCTATGCGGTGGAGGGGGACGCGATCCCGCGGCCCCTCACCGCAACGCCGGGCGACCCCGTGCGGGGCCGCGCCATCGTGGCCGACCGCCAGCGCGGCCTCTGCCTGCTGTGCCATGCCGGCCCTTTCCCGGACCAGCCGTTCCAGGGAAACCTCGCGCCCGACCTGGCGGGGGCGGGAAACCGCTGGACGGCGGCGCAGCTTCGGATGCGGCTCGTGGACGGCAAGCGGTTGAACCCGGACAGCATCATGCCCTCCTATCACCGCACGGAAGGGTTGAGCCGCGTCGCGCCCGCGCTGCGCGGCAGGCCGCTGCTGCGGGCGCAGGAGATCGAGGACGTGGTGGCCTTCCTGGCCACCTTGCGGGAAGAAGGGGCAGGGCCATGAGCGAGCGGGGCGCACCGGGGCGCTGGATGGCCGGGCGGCGCGGGCTGGGTGGGCTTCTGGCCGTGACCCTGGTTCGCCCCGTGGCCGCCGAGCGGCTCCCCCTGTCCGAAGCCCTCCGCAGCCATGCCGGCGGCGCCGCGATCCGGGAGGGCCGCGTCACGCTGGAGATCCCGCCCCTGGTGGAGAACGGCAACACCGTGCCGCTCCTGGTTTCGGTGGAAAGCCCGATGACGGAAGCTGACTTCGTGCGGAGCATCGCGGTGTTCAACGAGCGCAACCCGCAGCCCAACGTGATCACCGCCCAGATCGGTCCCCGCGCCGGCCGCGCGCGGCTGTCCACGCGCATCCGGCTCGCCACGTCCCAGCGGATCGTGGCGGTGGCGGAGATGTCGGATGGCAGCCTGTGGTCCGGCAGCGCGGAGGTGATCGTGACGCTTGCCGCCTGCGTGGAGGGCTGAGCCGTGGCGCGGGTGCTGCTCAACGTGCCACGCAGCGCGGCGCGCGGCGAGGTCATCGAGATCCGCGCGCTGATCCAGCACGAGATGGAGACCGGCTACCGCCCCGGGGCCAACGGAGAGGTGCTGCCGCGCGACATCATCCGCCGCTTCGTATGCCGCTACGGCAACGAGGTGGTGTTCCAGGCCGAGCTGTTCCCGGCCATCTCGGCCAACCCCTTCATCAGCTTCACCACGGTGGCGACCGAGAGCGCGACTCTCACCTTTCACTGGAGCGGCGACAACGGCTTCGCCCAGACCGAGACAAGGGTGCTGGCGGTGACATGACCCGGCGCCGGGCAGCGCGTGCGGCGCTGGCGCTGGCGGTGGCCATGCCGCTGGCCGCGCAGGCGCCGCGCTCCGGTTTCGAGGAGATGGGGCCGGCGATCCAGGCCATGCAGCAGGATGACATGGCGAACCCCGGCATGCTCAGCGTGCAGGAGGGCGAAGCGCTCTGGGCGCAGCCTGCGGGCCCCGCGGGGCGGTCCTGCGCGGGGTGTCACGGGGAGGCGGCGGCCTCCATGCGCGGCGTCGCGGCGCGGCACCCAGCCTTCGATGCGGCAAGCGGGGCACCCATCGACCTCGCCGGCCGCATTCAGCGCTGCCGCACGGAGCAGCAGGGCGCGCCGCCCCTTGCCCGCGAGAGCCCGGACCTGCTCGCGCTGTCCGCCTTCGTGGCCCATCAGTCGCGCGGCATGCCCGTTTCCCCCGACCCGGACCCCGGCCTCGCCCCGTTCCGGGCGCGGGGGGAGGCGGAGTTCCGGGCGCGGCGGGGGCAACTCGACCTCTCCTGCGCGCAGTGCCACGAGGATCGCGCGGGCGGGCGCCTGGGTGGCAGCCTGATCCCGCAGGGGCACCCCAACGGCTACCCCCTGTATCGCCTCGAATGGCAGCGCATCGGTTCCCTTCAGCGGCGGCTGCGGAACTGCATGGTGGGCGTGCGGGCGGAGCCCTTCGCCTTCGGTGCGCCCGAATACGTGGAGATCGAGCTGTTCCTGATGTCCCGTGCCGCGGGGCTCGCGATCGAAACGCCGGCCGTCCGCCCCTGAGCGGCCAGGCGCGAAGCCGCCGTTGACCTTTCCGGGCGGCCATGCGGCAATCCCGCCCGGCGTGCCCGGGAACAAGGGCACCCGACAGGGCTAGGCGCATTCACTGCGGCTGAGATCATCGAACCAACACGGAGACACTCATGGCCCCCATGAACGTCAGAGATGCCGCGCGCCTGCCGCGCCGCGCCTGCTTCGCCCTGCCCGCGCTGGCATTGCTGCCGCGGGGCGGAGCCCAGGCGCAGACAGCGTCGCAGAACCTGACGCTGGCCGTCGCGGCGCCCCCCACGACGCTGGACCCGCACTACCACACGCTCTCGCCCAACAACATGATCGCGGAGCACTTCTTCGACCAGCTGGTCGGCCGGGACGCCGCGGCGCAGCTCCGCCCGGGCCTCGCCGAGAGCTGGAAGCTGATCGACGACACCACCTGGGAGTTCAAGCTGCGCCGCGGCGTGAAGTTCAGCAACGGCGACGAGTTCACCGCCGAGGACGTGCTGTTCACGCTCAAGCGCATCCCGAACGTGCTGAACAGCCCCGGCTCCTTCGCCATCTACACCAAGGGCATCGCGTCCTCCGAGGTGGTGGACCCCCACACCATCCGCTTCAAGACCAACGGCATCTACCCGCTGCTGCCGCAGGATCTGAGCCAGGTCTACATCATCTGCAAGGCGGTGGGCGACAACGTGTCCACGGGCGACTTCAACAACGGCCGCGCGGTGATCGGCACCGGGCCCTTCCGCCTCGCCTCCTTCTCGCCGGACGACCGCGTGGTGATGACGCGCAACGACGGCTACTGGGGCGAGAAGCCGCAATGGGCGCAGGTCAGCTACCGCTTCGTGGCGAATGACGGCGTGCGGGTCGCGGCCCTGCTCTCGGGCGACGTGCAGATGATCGACGTGGTGCCGCCCGCCGACATGCCGCGCCTGCGGACCACGCCGGGCATCGTGTTCTCCGAGATCCCGAGCCTGCGCTCGATCTACATCAAGCTCGACACGGCGCACGACGTCTCGCCCTATATCAGCGGGCCGGACGGGCAGAAGCTGGAGCAGAACCCGCTGCGCGACCTCCGCGTGCGGCAGGCGCTCTCCATCGCCATCAACCGGCAGGCGATCGCGGATCGGGTGATGCAGGGCGCGGCCGTGCCCAGCGGGCAGATGATGCCGGCCGGCGCCAACGGCTACGTTCCCGACCTGCCGCCGCCCACCTTCAACACGGATCGCGCGAAGGAGCTTCTGGCCGCGGCCGGCTACCCCAACGGCTTCCAGATCACGCTGATCGGCCCCAACAACCGCTACGTGAACGACGCGCAGATCATCCAGGCGGTCGGGCAGATGTGGCAGCGCATCGGCGTGCGGACGCGCGTGGAGGCGATGCCCTTCTCGGTGCTGGCGCAGCGGCAGGCGCGCAACGACATGTCGGCCATGCTGATCGGCTGGGCGACGGCGGGCGAGCCCTCGACGGCGCTGCGCGGCAACCTGACCACGCGCATCCCCGAGAAAGGCTTCGGCACGGTCAACTTCAGCGGCTATTCCAACGCGCGCGTGGACGCGCTGGTGGACGAGGGGCTGCGCACGCCGGACGACGAGAAGCGCGAGGATATCTTCCGTCAGGCCATGCGGGTCGCGATGGAGGACGTGTCGCTGATCACGCTGCACATGCAGAAGAACATCTGGGCGCTGCGCGGCGGCCTGTCCTACGAGGCGCGCGCGGACGAGTACACGGTCGCCATGGGCGTCAAGCGCGCCGGCTGAGAAAAGGGCCGGGCCGCGCTTTGCGCGCGGCCCGGCTTCCCGCATCATCCCCGGCAGAAACGCGAAATGGGGGGAAAGTGATCCAGATGCGCACGGGCATTCCAACGCGGCTGCGCCTGCTCGGCGCCGCGCCGCTCGCCCTCCTGCTGGCGCTTCCGGCGGCGCCGGCCCGGTCCGAGGTGACGCGTTTCGAGGTCCTCTCCCGCGAGGCGGGCGCGCTGGGCGGGCGGGAGTTCGGCGCGCGCGGGGCGGCGGAGAAGATCACGGCCCGCGCGACCATCGCGCTGGACCCCGCCGATCCACGCAACGCCCTGATCGCCGACCTCGCCCTCGCGCCGCGCAACGCCGAGGGCCGCGTGGAAGCGGTGACGGATGTCACGATCCTCCGTCCAGCCCGCCCCTCCGGCACGCTGCTCTTCGAGGTGCTGAACCGCGGCCGCAAGCTGGTCACCGGCTGGGCGCAGGACGCGGACGGCGCGGGCGCCATCCGGCTGGAGCGGCCGGAGGATGCGGGCAACGGCTTCCTGCTGGAGCAGGGCCACACCCTGGTCTGGGCCGCCTGGCAGATCGACTCCCCCGCCGGGCCCAACCTGCCGCAGTTGCAGGTGCCCACCCTTCCCGGCATCACCGGCCCGGTGCGGGACGAGGTCACCTTCGAGGATGCGGCCAGCCCGCGCCGCGTGTCCCTTTCCTATCCCGCAGCCGACCGGGCCTCGGCGCGCATCACCGTGCACGACCGCGCGGATCAGGAACGCGCGACGCCCGAGGGCCTCGGGCTGCGCTTCATCGACGACCGCACGGTGGAGATCGACCGCCCCGCGGGCGCTGCGCCCGGCGCCCTCTATGAAATCACCTTCACCGCGCGCGACCCCAAGGTTTCCGGCATGGGCCTCGCTGCGATCCGCGACGTGACCGCCTTTCTCCGCCGGGAGGGCGGCGCGTCCAACCCACTTGCAACGGATGGCCGCCCGGGCATCGACCGTGCCATCGGGCTCGGCATCTCCCAGTCCGGCCGCGTGCTCCGGGATTTCCTTTATTACGGGATGAACCAGGACGAGGCCGGGCGGCTGGTCTTCGAGGGCATGATGCCCATCATCCCCGGCGCGCGGCGCTCCTTCACCAATGCCCGCTTCGCCCAGCCCGGCCGCAACCCCGGCCCGCAATACGACCGGCAGTTCCCGGTGCTGCAATTCCCCTTCACCTATCCGGTGAGCGACGACCACCTGAGCGGCAGGCGCGACGGCATCCTGCTGCGCTGCCGCCTGACGAACACCTGCCCGCGCATCATCCACATGGATTCCGAATTCGAGTTCTGGGGATCGCAGGCCAGCCTGCTGGTGACGGACACGCGCGGCAACCACCTGGACATGCCGGCGGACGTGCGGCTGTTCCTGCTGTCCGGCGCGCCGCACGGCAATCCCTGGAACGCCGTGGCCCGGCCCAGCGCGGCCTGCGCGATGCCGCTGAACCCGGTGAACGGCGGCCCGGCGCTGCGCGCGCTGCTTGCCGCGATGGAGGCCTGGGTCCGCGACGGCACGGAGCCACCCTCAAGCCGCTTCCCCATGCGGTCCCAGGGCACGCTGGTGACCGCCGCGCTGGTCTATCCCGCCATACCCGCCCTTCCCTACCGCGGGCAGTACGCCAGGGCGGAATGGATCGAGCAGGGCAGCCCCTTGCCCCGTTCCCGCGGCGAATACCCGGTCCTGCTGCCCCGCGCCGGGCTAGACGGGAACGCGGTGGCCGGGCTGCGCCTGCCGCTTCTGGAAGCGCCCCGTGCGACCTATGTCGGCTGGAACCCGCAGAACGGCGCGGAGGGCCAGCAGGAGCTCTGCACCCAGGTGGGTGGCGTGCTGCCCTTCGCTGCCACGCGGGCCGAGCGCGAGGCGGCGCGCGACCCCCGCCCCTCGCTGGAGGAACTCTACCCCGCGCCCGAAGCCTATGAGGCCGCCGTGCGCGGCGCGGCGGCGCGGCTGGTGGCCGAACGGATGCTTCTGCCGCGGGACGCGGAGGCGGCGATCGCCCAGGCTCGCGAAGGCAGGCTGGCCCGCCTCTCTCCCTGAGGCGGGGCGTATCGGCAAGGCCGGAAACCGCCGGCCGTGCCTCGTCGTTGCAACCATGTCGCGCGCGGGTGGGCCCGGAGGAGGGCCCGGCAATCCGGTCCCCTCGGGGTCGCTCCCCTTACGACCGTGCCCGCCGCCACCCCAAGCGCCGCAGCGGGCGGCCCCTCACGCCACGCCCATTCGCAACAGGTCATGGATGTGGATCACGCCAACCGGGCGTGCGTCCTGCACCACGAAGAGGGTCGTGATGCTGGCGGCGTTCATCTCGGCCAGCACCTGCGAGGCCAGGCTCTCCTCATCCACCGTGCGCGGGCGGCGGGTCATCACCTCGGCCACGGGCCGGTCCACGAAGACCTGGGCGAAGGCGCGGCGCAGGTCGCCGTCCGTGATGATGCCGGCCAGCCGCCCGGCCTCGTCCACCACGCCGGTGATGCCGAAGCGCTTGGAGGTCATCTCGAAGATCGCCTGGGACAGCATGACATCCTGCTTCACCAGCGGGATCTCATCGCCGGTGTGCATGAGGTCCCGCGTCTTGCGCAGCTTGGAGCCCAGCTTGCCGCCCGGGTGGAACTGCCGGAAGTCCTGCGCCGTGAAGCCCTTGCGCGACAGCAGGGCGACGGCCAGCGCGTCCCCCATCGCGAGCTGCATGGTGGTTGATGTCGTGGGGGCGAGCCCGTTGGGGCAGGCCTCGGGCATGTCGGGCAGCACCAGCGGGATGTCGGCGGCCAGGCCCAGCGCGCTCCGCGCGCGGGCGGTGATGGCGATCAGCGGCACCGAGAAGCGCTTGCAGTAGGCGACGATGTCCGCGAGTTCCGGCGCCTCCCCGGACCAGGAGAGCGCGAGCACAGCGTCCTCGCCGCGCACCATGCCGAGGTCGCCATGGCTGGCCTCGCCCGGGTGGACGAAATAGGCGGGGGTGCCGGTGGAGGCCATGGTGGCGGCGATCTTGCGCCCGACATGGCCGGACTTGCCCATGCCGGTCACGATCAGGCGGCCATGCGCGCCCTCGGTGGCCTGGATGGTGTTCACCGCGCGCTCGATGAAGGCGCCGAGCCCGTTGCCGGCGGCCTGGCGCAGCGCCATGAGCCCCTCGATCTCCAGGTCCAGCGTGCGCCACACCGCCTCCAGGCCGGAGGGGGCTTCGAGCGGTGCCTTGTCCGGGCCTTCCAGCCGCGCCATGCGATCGGTGCGGCCTTCCTGCGTGCCGTCGCGGGTGGCGCTCATGCCGCCGCCTCCGCCCCGGCCAGCTGCGCCTTGCTCAGCCGGTCCAGCGCGAGCAGGTCGCGCAGCAGCGGCTCGAACTGGCGCAGCGGCACCATGTTCGGGCCGTCCGAAGGGGCGTGGTCCGGGTCCTCGTGCGTCTCGATGAACAGCCCGGCCACGCCAACGGCGACCGCCGCGCGCGCCAGCACCGGCACGAACTCCCGCTGCCCGCCGGAGCTGCCGCCCAGCCCGCCGGGCTGCTGCACCGAATGCGTGGCATCGAAGATCACGGGGGCGCCCGTGCGGCCCATGATGGGCAGGCCGCGGAAATCGGAAACCAGCGTGTTGTAGCCGAAGCTGGTGCCGCGATCGGTCAGCAGGACGTTCGGGTTGCCCGCGCCCGCGATCTTCTCGACCACGTTCGCCATGTCCCAGGGCGCGAGGAACTGGCCCTTCTTGACGTTCACCGCGCGGCCCGTGGCGGCGGCGGCCAGCAGCAGGTCGGTCTGGCGGCACAGGAAGGCGGGGATCTGGAGCACGTCCACCGCCTCGGCCACGGGGGCGCATTGCGCGGCGTCGTGCACGTCGGTCAGCACGGGCAGGCCCAGGCTCTCGCGGATCTCGGCCAGGATGGGAAGGGACTTCGCCATGCCCAGGCCACGCTGGGCGGTGGCGCTGGTGCGGTTCGCCTTGTCGAAGCTGGTCTTGTAGATAAGGCCGATGCCGAGGCGCGCGGCGATCTCGCGCAGCGCGCCGGCCATCTCCAATGCGTGCGCGCGGCTTTCCAGCTGGCAGGGACCGGCGATCAGCGCGAAGGGCAGGTCGTTCCCGAAGGCGACCGGACCGACCTGCACGAGCTTGTTCACGACCATCGCAGCATCCCCACCATTCGCCGGTCCAGGCCGGCTCCATCTCACGTCACCAAATCGCGAGCAAGTTCCCAGTCCGGCCCCGCCACGCAGGGCAGCCCGTCGGGGGACGCGGTGGCTGCCGGATGGTCGCGGCACGCGGGAAAGAGCGGGCGATGCAGCCGCCGGGGCCAGCTTGCCGGAACAGGCGGGGCAAGACACCCGCGGCGCCGCCGTCGCGCCCGGCGCGCCCTCTTACCCCATTGTTGGGAAGGTGCTGCGCGGAACTCGAAGGTGCCTGCCGTTCCCTGCGCTCATGGCAGATCGTCCTCGCACCAGCGCGGGTTCACCATCGGGCTGGGCACCGCCATCCTCCGCCTCGCCTCGCCGTACTCGTGCCGCAGTCCCGCCACCAGCTCGGCCACCGGGCGCACCGCGCGGAGCGTGCCGATGCCCTGGCCCGAGCCCCAGATGTCCTTCCAGCGCTTCGCGCGCTCCCCCCCGAAATCCATCGCCACCGGATCGTGCGCGCCCAGCTTGTCCGGATCCAGCCCGGCCTGGACAAGGGAGGGACGCAGGTAGTTGCCGTGAACCCCGGTGATCAGGTTGGTGTAGACGATGTCCTCCGCGCCATGGTCCACGATCATGCGCTTGTGGCCGTCCTCCGCGCGCGCCTCGGTGGTGGCGATGAAGGCGCTGCCGACATAGGCGAAGTCCGCGCCCATGGCTTCGGCGGCCAGGATCGACCGCCCATGCGCGATGGCGCCGGACAGGGCGATGGGGCCGTCGAACCAGGCGCGCGTTTCCGCCACCAGCGCGAAGGGCGAGAGCGAACCGGCGTGGCCGCCGGCGCCGGCCGCCACCAGCACCAGCCCGTCCGCGCCCTTCTCCACGGCCTTGCGCGCGAAGGTCTGGTTGATGACGTCGTGCAGCACATGGCCGCCATAGGCATGAACCGCCTGGTTCACCTCCGGCCGCGCGCCGAGGGAGGTGATGACGATGGGCACGCGGTGGCGCACCGCGACGGCGAGGTCCTGCTCCAGGCGGGTGTTGGAGCGATGGACGATCAGGTTCAGCGCGAAGGGGGCCGCCGGGCGCGCGGGATGGGCGCGGTCATGCGCGGCCAGGCGCTCCTCGATCTCGCAGAGCCAATCGTCGAGCTGTTCCGCCGGCCGGGCGTTGAGCGAGGGCATGGAGCCGACGATGCCGGCGGTGCATTGCGCGACCACGAGATCGGGCACCGAGATGATGAAAAGAGGCGAGGCGATCACCGGGATCGACAGCCGGCCCCGCAGGCGGTCGCGCAGGGTCATCGCGGGGGACTTCGTGCCGGGTGCACCAGCCAGGGTTTCCATGCGGCATGCTCCTCGCCCACCCGCCTCCCGGGGCGGTTCCGCGCATCATAGGCTGCCGGCCCGCGGCCGTCGCGCCCCTCCCGGCTCCTGTCGCACCGAGCCTCATTCCGGCTAGGCTTGCCGTACCATGGAGGATTCGCCCATGCCGGTGTCCGGCACACTCGTCGTCTTCGCCGTCATCCTCGTGCTCGCCCTCGTCACCGCCGCCAAGGGGATCCGCACGGTGCCCCAGGGGGAGGTCTGGACCGTGGAGCGCTTCGGGCGGTTCACCCACCTGCTCCAGCCCGGGTTGAACTTCCTGATCCCCTATGTGGATGCCATCGGGCGGCGCATGAACGTGCAGGAGGTCGTGCTCGACATCCCCGAGCAGGTGGTGATCACGCGCGACAACGCCTCCGTCGCGGTGGACGGCATTGTTTATTACCGGGTCATGGACCCGGCCAAGGCGGCCTACCAGGTGCAGGACCTCCAGCAGGCACTGACGGCCATCTCCATGACCAACATCCGTGCCGTGATCGGCGAGATGGACCTGGACCAAACCCTGTCCTCGCGCGAGCGGATCAACTCCACCCTGCTGGTCACCCTCGACGGCGCGACGGAGCCCTGGGGGGTCAAGGTGAACCGGGTGGAGATCCGCAAGATCGAGCCGCCCGAGAACCTGATCCGCGCGATGAACCTGCAGATGACCGCCGAGCGCGAGCGCCGCGCGACGGTGGTCCGGGCCGAGGGCGCCAAGTCCGCCCTGGTGCTGGAGGCCGAGGGGCGCCGCGAGGCCGCCTTCCGCGACGCCGAGGCCCGCGAGCGCTCCGCCCAGGCGGAGGCCGCAGCCACCCGCATGGTGGCCGAGGCCGCAACGGGTGCGGGCGGGGACGCGCTGCGCTACTTCGTGGCGGAGAAGTACGTGGCTGCCTTCCAGGCCATTGCGGCCAGTCCGTCTTCCCGCCTCGTGATCGTTCCGATGGAGGCGGCGGGGCTGGCCGGAGGCGTGAGCGCCGCGCTGGAACTGCTGCGCGACGGGCCCGGGGGCGGCATGTCCCCCGGCCATGCGCCGGGTCAGGCACCGGTCCCGACATCGCGGCAGACATCGGCCCGGTCGCCGCTTCCCGGGCCGATCGGTTTCGCGGCGCCCGGGCCGGGCCAGCCCGGCACTCCGCCCACGGGCGCGGCGGAGGTGCGCTCGGTGCCTCGCACGGGGGCTGGTCCTTGGACACCTGGCTGATCTGGATCCTGGCAGGGCTGCTGCTGCTCGGCGCGGAGCTGGCGGTTCCCGGCGTTTTCCTGCTCTGGGCCGGGCTCGCCGCGATCGGGACGGGGCTGGCGTGGCGGCTCGCCGAACCCGGCTTTCCCGGCGCCGTCGCGATCTTCGTGGCACTGATGGCCGCGGGCGTGGCCCTGGCGCTGCTGCGCCGCCGGGCGCTGGGCCCGCCATCCCTCAACACGCCGGAGTCTGGCCTGGTGGGGCGCGAAGGCCGGGTGCTGGATGCCGATGGCAGCGGCCTGCGCGTTCGCCTCGGCGATAGCGACTGGGCGGCCCGTGCGGCGCGGGGCACCGCCACGCCAGCCGGCGCCATCGTCCGGGTGGAGGCGGTGGAGGGCACCGTGCTGGTGGTCCGACCCATCGGCTGAGCGCCCGCTTGGGGACGACCTGGCAAAGCGTGGCGGTTCCCTCGAGGAACCGGCTATCGCGCGATGCTTCCGCCGAGGCTGAGCTCGCCCGTGAGACGAAGCGTGCCGCCGGCGGGATCATCAGGCAGTCAACGAGCGCCCGACGTTTCTTCGGAAGCAGGTTTCGCAGTCTGTGCGAGATATTCGAGCACGCCATCCGGCTCCACCTCGCTGAGCGCCGGTGCCGCGACACGCAGCGGTTGCGATGGGGGATGTTGCGAACTTCGCCTCGCTCGGCCTCCTCAGGCCTGGGCCGCCCACGCGCTCTTCGAAGAGGTGCGATCCGCTTCGCACATCGTCTTGATCCAGCCGGGCTGGGCGGGTCGCACAGGATGTGCATTGCGCCGGGGAAGCGGGTGCCGTGCGGATCATCGCACCCATCCGCAAAGGCTGGCCTGCCCCAGGCACCTTGCCGCTGGCAACCGCATGACCATGGCGGGAAGGCAAGCCCGGCGGGCACCGCGTTGGCCTTCGGGGTGTGCTCCGCGCCTTCGGGATGCCACCCCTCCCGCCTGCGGATCAACGTGGGAAACGACGATGCTGGGCCTGGGCGAACCGCGCGGCCGGAGGTGATGGCCTTCGGTATCACCGGAACGCCACTTTCGCTGAAGCCCTGCGAAACAGCCTCGTGGAACCCGGCCTGCCGCCCGCCGGCCGGATGCCTTCACCCCGCTTGCGATGGGAATGCCCGGCCTTCCCGCCATGCGGGCGCCCGGGTTGAGGGAGGCGCCCGAAGCGATCGCCGCGTCGTGGCAGCGCAGCGCGCCGCGGCGCAGGCTCGCTGCCGACCCTTCCGCAACCGGGAGCGGCCCTGGCGGTTCGACACGGAAGCCCAGGCCGGCGTGCAAATGATGAGGTCCGGTCCGGCGCGAAGCCGGAAGCGCCCGGTGACCTCGTCACCCGACATGGCCGTCGGCTGCGCCCAGGCCGGGGCGGCGGCGGCCGGCCCACCCCCGCCCCAGGAGAGCGACCATGTCCGACGACCCCCACACCCTGCCCGCCGACGAGCCCCTGGGGCGGCTCGAGGCCGTCGCGCATTTCAGCGGCCCTATGCCCACCGGCGTCACCGTTTCGCGCGAGGGGCGGATCTTCGTGAACTTTCCCAAGTGGGGGGATGCGGTGGAGTTCACGGTGGCCGAGCTGAGGGACGGCAAGCCCGTTCCGTATCCCAGCCTGGCGCTGAACGAGACGACGCCGGAGGATCCTTCCGCCGGGCTGGTCTCGGTGCAGAGCGTGGTGGTGGACCCGGCCGACCGGCTCTGGATCCTCGACACGGGCAGCCCGATGTTCGCCCCGACCCGGCCGGGCGGGCCCAAGCTGGTCTGCGTGGACCTCTCGACCGACCGGGTGGTGAAGACGATCCTCTTTCCCGCCGATGTCGCCCTGCCCACCACCTACCTGAACGACGTCCGCTTCGACCTGCGCCGTGGACCGGAGGGCATGGCCTTCATCACCGACAGCGCGGACAAGGGGCCGAACGGCATCATCGTGGTGGACCTTGCCACCGGCAACAGCTGGCGGCGCCTGCACGACCATCCCAGCACCAAGGCCGAGCCCGCCGGGCGCTTCATGCCGGTGGTGGAGGGCCGCCCGCTGATGGAGCGTCAGCCGGACGGCACGACGAAGCCCGTGTCCATGGGCGCGGACGGCATCGCCATCTCGGCGGATGGGGCGCGGCTGTTCTTCTGCCCCCTCGCCTCCCGCCGCCTCTACAGCGTGGCGACCGATGCCCTGGCGGACGCGCATCTGGGGGAGGATGCCGTGGCGGCGACGCTTCGCGACGAGGGCGACAAGGGCGGCGGCGCGGATGGGCTGGAATCGGATGCCCAGGGCCGCATCTACGCCACCAGCTACGAGCACAACGCCATCCTGCGGCGCACCGCGGCGGGCGACTGGGAGACGGTGGCGCACGATCCCCGGCTTCTCTGGCCCGACACCATGTCGCTGGCGGCGGACGGGCACCTCTATGTCACGGCCAACCAGCTGCATCGCCAGGCGAAATACCAGGGCGGCGAGGACAAGCGCCGCAAGCCCTACTCGTTGTTCCGCATCCGCCTGGACGCCAGCCCGGTGCTGCTGCGCTGAGCGCATCCGGCGCGAACTCCGGAACGGCCCGCGCGTTCCAGAAGGCCCGCCCCCCGCGGCGCGGCCCAAGGAGATGACCAACGCCATGACCAGCCGGCCGCCCGAAGGACCCAAGGCCGATTTCGACGCGGAGAGCGCGTCGGAAAGCCGGGTTCCCCGCCCGCCCTCCGCGGCCGAGGTGAACAAGCTCAGCGAGGCGCAGGGCATGATCACCGACGAGTGGACGGGGGAGCCATCGGCGGCCGAAGCCGCCGGCAAGCCCCCGCGCAAGCCCTGAGCACCGGACCGGGGCGGGCTTGAAGCCGTCCCGCCGCCGTTTCATATCGCCGCCCAGGTTCCTTCCCAATCCTGGAGATCGCTTGTGAGTGAAACGGTGGAGCGCCACGAATTCGGCGCGGAGGTCGGGCGCCTGCTGGACCTGGTGGTCCATGCCCTCTACTCGGACCGCGAGATCTTCCTTCGCGAACTGGTGGCCAACGCCGCCGACGCGGTGGACCGGCGCCGCTTCGAGGCGCTCACCAGCAGCATCCCCGCCGTGCCCGAAGGGGCGGCGGTGCGGGTGGTTCCGGACAAGGAGGCGCGGACCCTCACCATCTCCGACCCCGGGATCGGCATGGCCAAGGCCGAGCTCGCCACCAACCTCGGGACCATCGCGCGGTCGGGCACGCGGGCCTTCACCCAGTCCCTCGCCGAGGCCGCGCCGGGCGACCGGCCCAGCCTGATCGGGCAGTTCGGGGTGGGCTTCTACTCGGCCTTCATGGTGGCGGACCGCGTGGAGGTCACCTCCCGCAAGGCCGGGTCGGACGAGGCCTGGACCTGGGCCTCGGAGGGGCATGGCGACTACACCCTGGCGCCGGCCTCGCGGGAGGAGCCGGGCACCGAGATCGTCCTGCACGTGAAGGAGGACGCCTCGGATTTCCTGGAGCCCTTCCGGCTGCGCTCGGTCATCCGCAAGTGGGCGGACCACATCACCATCCCCATCACCGTCTTCCGCGACGGCAAGGACGAGCCCGCCAACGAGGGCACGGCGCTCTGGCGCAAGCCGAAGTCCGAGATCAGCGAGGAAAGCTACACCGAGTTCTACCGCCACCTCGGCCATGTGTTCGACGAGCCCTGGTCCACGCTGCACTGGCGGGCGGAAGGCGCGCTGGAGTTCACGGCCCTTCTCTTCATCCCCGGCATGAAGCCCTTCCAGGCCGTGGAGAACGAGCGCGAGAGCCGTGTGCGGCTGCATGTCCGCCGCATGTTCATCACGGACGAGGCGGAGCTGCTGCCGGCCTGGCTGCGCTTCGTGCACGGCGTGGTGGACACCGAGGATCTTCCGCTGAACGTCTCGCGCGAGATGCTGCAGGCGACGCCGGCGCTGGCCCGCATCCGCCGCGCCGTCACGAACCGTGTGCTGTCCGAACTGAAGTCGCGCGCCAGGGAGGTCGAAGACTACGCGAAGTTCTGGGAGAACTTCGGCACGGTGCTCAAGGAAGGCCTGTTCGAGCCGGGCGAGCACGGCAAGGACATTGCCTCCCTCCTGCGCTTCCGTTCCTCCGCCGTGGAGGGCTGGACCTCGCTGGCGGATTACGTGTCGCGCATGAAGGAGGGCCAGGAGGCCATCTACGTGCTGGCCGGCGACGCGCCCGAGGCGCTCGCGAAGTCGCCGCAGCTCGAGGGCTTCCGCGCGCGGGGCGTGGAGGTGCTGCTGCTGTCCGACCAGATCGACGCCTTCTGGCCGGAGCGCCTGGACCGGTTCGAGGACAAGCCTATCCGGAGCGTGACGCAAGGCGCGGTGGACCTCTCGAAGATCGCACCGCCCGAGGGCGCGCAGGAGGAGGCGGCCGACCTGTCCCGCCTGCTGCCGCTGCTCCAGGACGCGCTGAAGGAGGACGTGTCGGAGGTGCGCGCCACCGACCGGCTGGTGGGCAGCGCCGTGGTGCTGGCCGCGAGCGAGGGCGGGCCGGACCTGCAGATGCAGCGCCTGCTGAACCGCGCCGGCCGGGGCCTGGGCGCCGGGCTGCCCGTGCTGGAGGTGAACCCGCGCCATCCGCTCATCCGCGCTCTCGCCGAGAAGGCCGCGGGCAATGCCGGGATCGGCGAGGCGGCGGGGATGCTGCTGGACCTGGCGCGCGTGCAGGACGGCGACAGCCCGCGCGACCCCTCGGGCTTCGCGCGCCACGTCGCGGACGCCTTCGCCGCCAGCCTGCGCTGAGCGGCGGGAAGCGGGGCGCGCGGCATGGAGGATGATGACGCGCCCCCACCGCCGGGCCTGCCCCGCGGCCGCTTCTACATGACGCCCGCAGGCGAGGCCGCGCTGCGCGCCGAATACGAGGCCTTCAAGGCGGAACGCCACCGCGTGGTCGAGATCGTCTCCTGGGCCGCCGGCAACGGCGACCGCAGCGAGAACGCGGACTACAAGGAGGGCAAGCGGCGGCTGCGGGAGATCGACCGGCGCCTGCGCTACCTCGGCCACCGGCTGCAATCGGCGGAGGTGGTGGACCCCGCCGCCCAGCCCCGGCGCGACCGCGTCTTCTTCGGCGCCACCGTCACCTACCTCAACGAGCGCGACGAGGAGGCGAGCGTCACCATCGTGGGCGAGGACGAGGCCAACATGGCGGCGGGCAAGATCAGCATCGCCTCCCCGATGGCACTCGCCCTTCTGCGCGCGGGCGTGGGGGACGAGGTGACGGTGCGCACGCCCGCAGGGCCGGCGAGCGTGGAGATCACCGCGATCCGCTATCCCTCAGCCGGCTGAGGCCGCTTCCGCCTCCCAGCCGATCGCCCGGCGCAGGAAGGCGGCGCCCAGCGCCGCGAACCCCGCCACCTCCGCATTGTCCTTGCCATATCCGTGCCCGCCGGCGGCGGGCTCGTGGAACAATGCGGGGTAGCCCATGGCCTGCAGCTTGGCGGCCATCTTGCGGGCGTGGCCGGGGTGCACGCGGTCGTCGCGCCGCGTGGTCGCGAGAAGTATGGGGGGATAGGGGCGCCCCGGCTCGGCCAGGTGATAGGCCGAGACGTGCTGAAGGAACGCCCAGTCCTCCGGCACCGAAGGATCGCCGTATTCCGCGATCCAGCTCGCCCCCGCGAGCAGCCGGGAATAGCGGCGCATATCGATCAGCGGAATCGTGCAGAACAGCGCGCCGAAGCGTTCGGGGTAGCGCGTCAGCATGTTGGCGATCAGCAGCCCGCCGTTGGACCCGCCTTCCGCCGCGATGCGTCCCGGCCGCGTCACGCCGCGCCGCACGAGGTCCGCCGCGACGGCGGCGAAGTCGTCATGCGAGAGCCGCTTGCGCTCGCGCCGCCCCGCCTCGTGCCAGCGCGTGCCGAACTCGCCCCCGCCGCGGATGTTCGCCACCACCGTGGTGCCGCCCCGCTCCAGCCAGAGCTTGCCCTGCATGCCCTGGTAGGTCGGAAGGCGCGAGACGCGGAAGCCGCCATAGCCGGAGAGGTGGACCGGTGCTTCCCCGGTTTCTCCGGCCGAGCCGGTCTGAACATAGGGAATGCGCTCTCCGTCCGTGGAGACCGCCTCGTGCCGGGTCACCACCAGACCGGCGGAGTTGTAGGTCGGCGAGGAGCGGCGCAGCGGCACGGGCGTGGAAAGCCCGGTGTTCGTCAGCATCAGGGCCGGCGGGGTGACGGGGTCCTCCACCTGGGCGAGCAGCGTGCCGTCGGATTCTTCCGGCTCCGCGTCCAGCGGCCAGAGGCTGGCGACTCCCGTGCGCGGCAGGCCCGCCAGCTCGGCCGCGCCCCATTCGCCTTCGCCGGGGGTGAGCACGGTGAACACCGGCCGGAGCTCGTCCAGTACCGAGAGCACGAGCCGCCCCGCGCACCAGAAGAAGCCTTGCAGCGCACGCCGATCAGCGGGGGTGAACAGCACGCGGAAGTCGCGCCCGCCCGCCAGGAAGGCGTCCAGCCGGATGCCCAGCAGCGTGTCCGCCGGGTGGGTGGTGCCGCCGGTCGTCCACGGGCTGCGCGGGCGCACCGCGAGCCAGCCGTGCTGCCACTGGCCGCTCGCATCCTCCGGCAGGTCGATGCGCCGTTCGGCCCCTTCGCGCCCGCCCAGGTGCACCGTGGATTCGAAGAACCCGATCTGGTCGGTGAAGACCAAGCGGTCTGGCGTCTCGCGGTCCACCCCGCCCCAGGCGCCCAGATGCGCCTCGTCGCAGGAGAAGATCACGGGCGCTTCCAGCGGGTCCGTGCCGCGGGCCCAGAGCCGGACCGTGCGCGCGTAGCCCGAGCGCGTGGCCATCCCCTCCCCCAGCGCGGAGGAAAGCAGCAGCGTGTCGCGGTCGAGCCAGTCGGTGCTGCCCTTGCTTTCGGGCAGGGCGAAGCCGCCCTGCACGAAGCACCGGTCGGTGAGGCTGAACTCGCGCAGCACCACCGCGTCCCCGCCGCCGCGGGAGAGCCTGAGCATGGCGATGTCGTGCGACCCGGGCAGCGTGTCCGCACCCTGCCAGACCCAGTCCTCCCCTTCCGCGCGGGACAGGGCATCGAGGTCCAGCAGCACCTCCCAACCCGGTGCCGCCGAGCGGTAGGACTCGAGCGTGGTGCGCCGCCACAGCCCGCGGGGCTGGGCCGCATCCTGCCAGAAGTTGAACAGCCAGGCGCCGCGGCGGGTGACGAAGGGCAGCTTGTCCGGGCGGTCCAGCACCGCGCGCACGGCCTCGCGCTCGGCCTCGAACCGCGCATCGGCCAGGCGTGCGAAGGTCGCGGCGTTCTGGGCCGCCACCCAGGCCAGCGCCCGCTCACCCTCAACCTCCTCCAGCCAGAGCCAGGGGTCGTCGTCGGGTGCGGCAAGGGTTGGGCGGAGATCGGGCTCGGGCATGCGGTGTTCCTGGCGGTGCGGGGCGGCGTGTCTCCCGGAGGAGCGCGGAATGGCCGGGCGCCCTGGTTCAGTCGAGCGTGACACCGACGGCGCGCACGACCTCGGCCCAGCGTCGCGTCTCCTCCGCCACATAGGCGGCGGCGGCCTCGAGGTTGCCGCCCATCGCGTCGAAGCCCACCGACTCCAGCCGCCGGCGCGTGGCGGGGTCCTCCAGCGCCAGGGTGGCGTCGGCATTGGCTTTCGCCAGGATCGCGGGGGGCGTCGCCGCCGGGAAGAACATCGCGGTCCAGGTCACGTCGTCCACGCCGGGGAAGCCCTGCTCGGTCAGTGTCGGCACGTCGGGCAGGGCGGCGGAGCGGCGCGCGCCGGTCACGGCAAGGCCGCGCACGGCACCCTGGCGCACCATCTCCATGGCGGCCGGAAGGGCGACGCTCGCCAGTTCGATCTGCCCGCCCAGCACCGCCGTCAGCGCGGGCCCGGCGCCGGTGAAAGGAATGTGCTGGGCATCCACCCGCGCGAGCAGGCGGAACAGGCGCTCGGCCGAGAGATGCGGCGTGGTGCCGACGCCGGCCGTGCCGAAGTTGAGCGGCTGGCGGCGTGCCATCTCGATCAGCCCTGCGATGTCCTTCGCCGGGCTGTCCGGGCGCACCGCCAGGAGGTTCGGGGTGGAGGCCAGCAGCGCCGCGGGCGCAAGCTCCTCGGGCCGGTAGCCGGCGTTGCGCGTCAGGCTCGGGTTCACCGCGAAGGCACTGGTGGTGACGAGCGCCACCGTGCCGTCCGGCCGGGCGCGGGCAACAAGCTGCGCGCCCACGTTGCCGCCGGCGCCCGCGCGATTCTCGATCACCGCCGCCTGGCCCCAGATCTGCGAGAGCCGCTCGCCCACGATGCGCGCCACGATATCCGCCGGCCCTGCGGGGGCGAAGGACACGACCAGGCGGACGGGGCGGTCCGGCCATGGCTGCTGCGCCCGCGCCAGGCCCGGAAGCATCGCCGCCCCGGCCGCGCCCAGGATGGCGCGGCGGCCTGTTCGGGGCTCAGTCCGCCGCATGGGGGGTCGCCGTCAGGCTGTCGCGGCTGGCCAGCAGGTGCTCCGCCGCTTCGAGCCGCGTGCCGGTCCAGACATCGGGCGCGGCCTTCACCAGCCGCATGATCTCGTCGAACACCCAGGCGCCGGAGGGGCGGCCGTAGACATGGGTGTGGATGGTCACGTCCAGCATCACCGGGCGCGTCTCGCGCTCGCGCATGGCGGCGAAGGCGTCCTGGAACTGCTCCAGCATGGCGCGCGCGTTGTTGCCGTAGCGGATCGCGCTCGGCAGGTCGTTCACGTCCATGATCAGGGGGATCGCCACGATTTCCGCCCCGGCTTCCCGCGCCAGGTAGGGCAGGTCGTCGTCGTTGCAGTCGCCGTGGTGGAGGTAGCCGGCCTCGGCCAGCAGGCGCGCATGGATGGGGCTGCCCGTGCCGCGCGGGCTGATCCAGCCGCGCGGCGCCTCCCCGGTCACCTCGGCGATCAGGCCGGTGGTGCGGCGGATGTTCTCGCGCTGCCCGGCTTCGTCCAGGTAAACCGGGATCACGTCCATGCCATAGGAATGCGCCACGACCTCGTGCCCGCCGCGGTGGATGGCGCGCACCGTGTCAGGCCACTTCTCCGCCAGCACGCCGTTGGTCATCACGCTCGTCCGCACGCCGTTGCGCGCCGCCACTTCCAGCGCGCGCCAGATGCCGCGGGTGGCGCCGTAGAGGCCCCAGCTCGCGGCGTTGCTGTCGAAGACGCCGGGCCTGAGCGGGTTGCCCATGGGGCCGATGCCCGGCACCTGCCCCTCGGACCAACCCTCGTAGGCGATGTTGAACACGATCCCCGCCCGCGCACCGCCGGGCCAACGGAAGCCGTGCCCGGCACGGAGGACGGAAGAGATCTCTTGGTTCAAGCCTTGGTTTCCTTGGACGGATCGTGGCAAGCGCGCGGCGCCACCGGAGCACGATCGGGATGCCCGGTTCCGGTTGGCGCAATGTTGCCCGGAAGCTAGCCCTGCCCCGGGGGTGAGGCAATCGGCGGCCGGCGCCTCCCTCCGCCGTCACAATCCAGCGGGGTGGCTTTCCGGCGTCTCGCGCGTTGGGGGGCACGCGGCTACCTGCACCGCGGCACCCTCGCCCCCCGGGCCAGGGTCAAGACGGCACCTCGGAGGCTTGAACACATGGCAACCACCCAGCCCGGCGGCGCGCCCCCGGGCGCGAAGGCAGGCACGGCCCCACCCGGCCTGTTCGGGATCTCCTGGCCTATCCTCGCGATTTCCGGCGCGGCGCTGCTGCTGCTGATCATCGGCTGGTCCATCGCGATCTCCCGCGGGAACCAGCTGGAGAAGCTCGAGGCGGCGCGCCGGGGGCAGGCGACACGCCTCGCGGAGCTGGACGGGACGCTGACGCGCGAGCGGCAGGCCAACGGCGACCTTGCCGCGCTGACCCAGCGCGCCGAGGCGACGCGCGCCGCGCTCACGACCGCCGAGGCCCGGAACGCGGAGCTGGCGACCGGGGCGGAGCAGGCGCAGGCGCGGCTGGCACAGATCGCCCCGCAGCTGACGGCCGCCGAGGCCCGCCTGAACGAGCTGACCTCCGCCTCCAACGCCACGCAGGGCCAGATCGCCCAGCTCCGCCAGGGCGCCGAGACGGCCGCGGCGGCGCTGGCGCAGGCGCGCAACGAGGTGACGGCCGCCGAAACCGCGCTCGCGCAGCGCCGGGCGGAGGTGGCCGCCATCGCCACCCAGCAGGAGGCCGCGCAGGCCGCCCTGCGCCAGGCCGAGGCACGCACGGCCGAGCTGAACGCCACCGCCGAGGCCGCCCAGGGGCGCGTCGCGGCCCTGGTCGCGGAAGCCGGCCGCACCCAGGAGGCGGTGACCACGCGCCAGGCGGCGATCGCCGGGGCCGAGGGCCGCGCCCGCCAGTTGGCCGAGGCCATCACCGCCGCCGAGGCCGCGCTGGCCGCGCGCCAGGGCGAGCTGGCGGGTGCCGAGGCGCGCTTGGCGGAACTGACCCGCAACACCGAGGCCGCGACCGCCGCCCTGGCCGCCGCCCAGGCACGGGTGAGCGAGCAGACCGCCGCCGCCACCGCCGCCGAGGGGCGGTTGGGCGAGCTGCGGGCCGCCGCCGAGGCGATCGGCCCCGCCGAGGCACGGCTGGCCGAGGCGAACCAGCGGCTCGCCGCCGCTCAGCAGGCCGCGACCGCGGCCCAGCAGCAGGCGGCCACGCTTGAGGAGCGCGCAACGGCGCTGCGCACGCAGGTCAGCGAGGCCGAGGCCGCGCTAGCCGGGCGGCAGCAGGCCCTGAGCGATGCCGACCGCCGCCTCGCCGCCCTGCGCGAGGCCGCGGCCACCGCGGAGAACGAGCTGGCCGCGAAGCGGAAGGAGGTGGAGGAGGCGACCGCCCGCAGCGCCGAGCTGACGCGCGGCATCGAGGAGGCCACCGCCCGCGTCCGCGCGCTGGAAGGCCGCTCCACCGCGCTGGAGGCGGACCTCGCCACCTCCGGCAACGGGCTGGAGCGCCTTCGCGCCGAGGCCGCGGGGCTCGAAGGCCAGGTGGCCCAGCGCCGGCAGGAGCTTTCCGCTCTGGAGGCGGGCGTGGCCCGGCTGAGCGCCACGCCGGCCGCGCCGGAGCAGCCGCAGGCGCAGCCGCCGTCACAACCGGCCGGCGGCACCGAGGCACCCGCGCCCGCCGCCCCGCAATGACCGGCGCGGATAGGCCGGGGGAAGCCCCGGCCTATCCGAGCACGGCGGACAGGAAGTCCCGCGTGCGGGCCTGGGCGGGGTTGGACAGCAACTCCCCGGCCGGCCCGCTTTCAACCACGCGGCCCGCATCCATGAAGACGATGCGGTTCGCGACCTCCCGCGCGAAGCCCAGCTCGTGGGTCACGACCAGCATGGTCATGCCGCTGCCGGCAAGGTCCCGCATCACCGCCAGCACCTCGCCCACCAGTTCGGGATCGAGGGCCGAGGTGGGCTCGTCGAACAGCATCAGCTCCGGCCGCATCGCCAGGGCGCGTGCGATCGCCACGCGCTGCTGCTGCCCGCCCGAGAGCGCCGCCGGATAGCTGTCCTGCCGGTGCAGCAGGCCGACGCGGTCCAGCAGGCCGCGCGCGTCGGCCACCGCCTCCTCGCGCGGGCGGCGGAGGGCCAGGACGGGACCCTCGATGACGTTCTCCAGCGCGGTCATGTGGGGGAACAGGTTGAAGCGCTGGAACACCATGCCCGTCGCCCGGCGCTGCCGCGCGACCTCGCGTTCCGGCAGGGGATGCAGGCGCCCGGCGGCCTCGCGGTAGCCGAGCAGCTCCTCGTTGATCCACAGCCCGCCGGCGTCGAAGCGCTCGAGCTGGTTCACGCAGCGCAGGAAGGTGGTCTTGCCGGAACCGGAGGGGCCGATCAGGCACACCACCTCCCCGCGCGCCACGTCCAGCGTCACGTCCTCCAGCGCACGCTGCGCGCCGAACGACTTTCCGACCTTGCGCGCGCGCAGCAGCGGCGCCGCGCTCAACGTGCCCTCGCCAGCCGCAGCACGCCGCGCGAGACCCGACGCTCCAGCACCGCCTGCCCGGCCGAGAGCAGGCTGACGAGCACGAGGTACCAGAAGGCCGCGACGAGCAGCAGCTCCATCACCTTGGTGTTGGCGTAGTAGATGTTTTCCGCGTTGTGCAGCAGCTCCGCGTACTGGATCACGCTGGCGAGCGAGGTGGTCTTGATCATGCCGATGAACTCGTTGCCCAGCGGCGGCACGATCACGCGCATGGCCTGGGGCAGGATGATGCGTCGGAGCGACTGCCCATAGGTCAGCCCGATGGACTTCGCCGCCTCGTACTGACCGGCATCGACCGAGATCATGCCAGCGCGCACGATCTCGGAGGTATAGGCGCCCTGGTTCAGACCGAGGCCGAGCAGCGCAGCGAGGAAGGGCGTCATCACGGCGACCGTGCGCTCGCTCCAGATCCCGGGAATGCCGATCACGGGGAAGATCAGCGCCAGGTTGAACCAGAGCAGAAGCTGCAGGATCACCGGCGTGCCGCGGAACAGCCAGGCGTAGAAGATGGCGGCGGCGCGCAGCACCGGGTTCGGCGAAGCGCGCGCCACGGCCGCGAGCACGCCCAGCACCAAGCCAAGCGCCATGGCGGCCAGCGCCATCAGGACCGTGTTGCGCAACCCTTCGAGGATGGTGCCCCAGGTCAGGTACTGCGCCACCACGGTCCAGGCGATCTGTCCCTGCGCGAAGGCCCGCGCCAGCAGCGCAAGCAATGCCAGGAGCACGGCGGCGGAGGCGATGCGGCCCCAGTGGCGCGGCCGCACATGGGGCAGCAGCGCGATGTCCAGCGCGTGCCGGTCCTCGGCTTCGTCCCCGGGCCGGGCAGGCATCATGCGCGGGGGCTCAGGGCAGCCGCTCGCCGTTGATCAGAGGCTCGGGCGCGGCGGAGGCCTGGAGCTGCCACTTCTCGATCAGCGCCGTGTAGGTGCCGTTGCTGAACAGGGTGCGAAGCGCGCCCGCGAAGGCATCGCGCAGCTCCGTTTCCGTCTTGAGGAACATGATGCCCTGCCGCACGGTGGTGAAGGGCTCCGTCACGATGCGGTAGGCGTTGGGGTTGGCGGCCATCAGCGTGGGGATGGTTTCGCTGCCCTGCACGCTGGCATCGATCCGTCCCTGCTGCAGTTCGAGGTGCACCAGCGGCATGCGGTCCACGCCCACATACTGGATGGCGGGGCGGCCGGCGGCGGTGCAGTTCTCGTTGCTCCAGCTCTCGATGTTCGCGGGGAAGGAGGTGCTGCGCACCGTGCCCACGCGCTTGCCGCAGAGGTCGAGCGGCGTGCGGATGGCGGTGTTGGAAGCCAGCGTCAGGAACTGCGCGCCCGACTTCAGGTAGTCGATGAAGTCGAAGGTCTCGCGCCGCGCGGGAAGGTCGCTGATGCCGCTCAGCACCATGTCCGCGCGGCCCGTCTGAAGGCTGGGCATGAGCTGGGCGAAGGCACCGTCCTGCCATTCGAGCCGCACGCCAAGAACCTTGGCCAGGGCCTCGCCGAGGTCGATGTCGAAGCCGACGAGCTGGTTCGTCGCGGGGTCGCGGCTTTCCATGGGCGGGTAGGTGCCGTTCACCGCCACCCGCACCACCTTGCTGGAGGCGATCCGTGCCGGAAGCGCCTGCGCGGCGGCGATGGCGGTTGTCGCGGCCAGGATCGGCAGCACGACAAGCAGGCGGGCAAGTCGGGAGCGCATCGGTTCACCCTTTCGGCCGGGACGTTGCGCATCATGGCAGCGGCTCTCTAAGCTTGTCACCTGACGAGGTGCTGGGGATCGGATGACCTTTTCCATTGCGGCGGTCTGCCCGCGCACGGGCGCGATCGGCCAGGCGCTGACCACATCGAGCATGGCCGCGACCTATCGCGCGATGTTCCTGGCGCCGGGCTTCGGCGCGGTCTTCGCCCAGGCGCGTTCCGACCCAAGGCTCGGTGCCGTGGGGATGGAGCGGCTTTCCGCGGGCGACGACGCAGCCGCCACGCTCTCGGCCATGCTGGAGGCGGCGGGCGAGGACCGCGTGTGGCGCCAGCTTGCCGTTCTGGACGCCAGGGGCGGCGCCGCGCACGAGACGGGGGCGCGGTGCATCGCCTCCAAGGGCGGGCTGGTGGGCCGGGGCGCGGTGGTGGTCGGGAACGGGCTGGCGAACGATGTCGTCATTCCCGCGATCCTCGAGGGATTCGAAACGGCCGACGCCGCCCTGCCCCTGGTGGACCGCCTGCTGGCCGCGCTGGAGGCCGGCGAGGCAGCGGGAGGCGAGCCCTGGCCACTCCGCTCCGCCGGCGTGCGTGTTGCGCGCCCGCGCGTGCCCTTTCCGGTGATCGACCTGCGCGTGGACCTGGACGACGCGCCGCTCGTGAGGCTGCGCCACCTCTGCACGATGTACCGCCCGCTGGAGGACGGTTATCTCCGGCGCACGCTAGACCCCGCCAACGCGCCGCCGGCGGCGGAGATCGAGCAGCACATCCACTGAGCCCGGCAATGAGCGCGGGCGGAACCCGGCATCGGGAGCAGGCGTGATGCAGGATCTCTTGCCGCAGGCCTTCCGGCTCGGCGCTTCCCTGAAAGCACGGGGGGAGACGATCGCGGTAGCCGAGTCCTCCGCCGGAGGCCTGGCCTCGGCGGCCCTGCTCGCCGCGCCCGGCGCAAGCGCGTACTTCCTCGGCGGCGGGGTGATCTACACGGCCGCAGCGCGCGAGGCGCTTCTGGGCATCACGCCGGCCGACATGGCCGGACTGCGCCCTTCCTCGCCGCCCTATGCGGCCCTTCTGGCACGGCGCGCGCGCGAGCGGCTTGGCGCCACATGGGCGATCGCGGAAACCGGTGCGGCGGGGCCAACCGGCAACCGCTACGGCGATCCCGCCGGCCATGCGTGTCTGGCCGTTGCGGGGCCGGTGGAACTGGCCCGCACGATCGCCATCGGCGGGGCCGGGCGGGAGAGAAACATGCGCGCCTTTGCCGCCGCGCTGTTCGACCTGCTGGAGGAAGCCGTCGCACGCGCCAATGGCTGACGCGGGCGACGGGGCGCCGGGCTAGAGCGGGCCACTCCGGGTGGACGAGCCGCTGCCCGAACTGGGCGGGGCCGAGGGGAAGGCGGTGGGCGCCGGCACGGAGGCTGACGCCGGCGGCACCGGCGCGGAGGCAGGCCGCGCCTCCTGGTGCGGCGCACCGCCCTCGCCCGCTTCCTCGCCACCGAGGCCCTTGCGGGCCTCGTCCGTGACGTCCCGCACCGCGTCCTTCGCCGCTTCCGCCAGCCGTCCGGCGGCGGTGCCCAGGGCATCCCCGACGGATTGCGCGGAAACGCCCTCGTTCAGCTTTTCCTTGGACATGGAGTAGCTGTCCGCCACGGCGGCCTGCACCTGGCCGAACTGCTGGCCGGCCACCTCCGCCGCGCGTTCCATCCCCTGGTGGGCCATGCTGCCGGCGCGCTCGGTCACCGCGTCGCTCGCCTCGCCCATCAGCTCGTCCTCGGTGCGGGTGCGCGGCAGGATCGCGCCCAGCGCGGCGCCGAGCGCGAGGCCCAGGGCGCCCATGAGCAAGGGCTGCTCCTCCGCCATCCGGCTCCAGCCGCGCGAGGCTGAGGCGGCGAGCGCGCCGGCCCGTTCCGTGCCCGCGCCCGCCGCGCGCGAGGCACCGGTGGCCGTCTGGTCGTAGAGTCGCGCCGCGCCACCGGCTGCGTCGGATGCCGCATCCGAGGCCCCGCCCACCATGCGCGAGGCCGCGTCGGCGACGCCGGAGGCGGTGTCCGAGACGGCCTCCGCCGCGTCGGACGCCGCGCCCGTGATTGCGTCCACCGCGCGCGAGGCCGCCCCACGCGCCCGGGCGGCGGTATCGCCGATCGCCTCCGCTCCGGCCCTGAGATGATCCCGCGCGCCCTCGGCCATGCCCGAAACCCGGACACGGGCCGTGCTCATGCTGCCCGGGCCTTCCGTACCGGCGGAAACGAAGCCGGGGGCAGCGCTTGTCCTGGTCGGCGGAAGCGCCGGCGGCGGCAGGGCCAGCATGGCCTCGCGGCCACCGGCATTCTTCTTGTCGCCGGACAGCATCAGCCAGGCGAGGCCCGCCCCGATCAGAGCCACGGGCAGCGGGTTGTCCCGAACGGAGCTGCCGAGGTTGCGCGCGAAATCCGCGCCGCCCGAGTCCCGCGCATAATCCACGAACTGGTCCACGATCTGGCCGGGCGACATGCGGTCGCGCAGGGCGCCGAGGGTTTCGGTCACCCGGGCGCGGGTCGCCTCGACCTCGCCCTCGATCTCGCTCGCCGATTTACCCTGGGGGTCGGTCGTGCCGCTCATCGAACCGTCTCCTTCGCCGCAGCCGCATCGCGTGAGAGTTGGTTAACCGTCCGCTCGGGAGTCAGGTTGCTGGCCTTCAGCGCCTTCAAGCCGCTCTGGAGCATGATGTAGCCGATCAGGGCGACCACCACGGCCACGATCAGCCCCGCCACCGGTGCCGAGAGGCCGAGGGTCACGAGGAAATCGACCAGCGCTTCGAGCAGGATGACCAGGGCGGCCAGCAGCAGCACGCCGCCGACGGCGATGCCCCCGGCCGCCGCGCCGGCCTTGGTCACCTTCTCGCCCATCTCGGCGCGGGCAAGCTGCACCTCCTTGCGCACAAGGGTGGTGGTTTGCTGGACCAGGTCGCCCAGCAGGTCGGGCACGGACCGGTTGAGGTCGGACATCAGGAGGTCCTCCCCATGTCGCCGGAAGGGCTGGGCCCGCGCGAAAGGCCGGGTGTGGTCGCCTCGCCCGGGATGGGCGGAATGACGGCCACGTCCCGGTCGGTCGGCATGGAGCCCGGCGCGGCGTCACCGGCCCGATGCGCCACGGCGCCGCCCAGGCTGGCGGCCGCCATGGTCGCCGGATGGGACTGCGCGGCACCGGCCGCATCGGGAACCCATCCGGGCGCGCCCGTTGCGGTGGTGTGCGCCGGGGTGGTGCTCTCCATGCTGCCCGTCCGGCCGCCCGGCCCGCCGCTCATGCCAAGTCCCGTGGGCCGCTGCGCCGCGTGGCCTGTTCCGTGCGGCGCCGAGCTTTTGGCGAAGCGGGAAATGGCGAAGCCCGCGACCAGCGCCGTGCCGAAGAAGGCCGTGGGCTGGCGCCGGGCGAAGTTGCCGACCTCCGAGAGAAGATCCCCCACGCTGCGCTCCCGCAGCGCCGCGGCCACGCCCTCGACCGAGTCCGCCGCCGCGCGGACGTGGCGGGCGATTTCCGGGGAGCTTGCCTCCAGGTCGTCGGCCGCGTGCCGCACGGCCTGGGCCAGGCCCTGCGCGCGTTCCGCACCGGCCGCCTTGCCTTGCTCGGCCAGGCTCTCGACGCGCTCCTGCGCGGCGTCCGCGACCTCGGAACCCTTAGCCTTGGCCTCGTCCAGCACCGAAGCCGCCTGCTCGCCGATCCGGTCCTTGGTTTCGGTCGCCTGGGCACCGATGGCCGAAGCCGTGGCGTGCAGGTCGTCACGGGCCTCCCGCAAGGGAGGAGGCGTGGGCTCGCGGCGGTCCGCACCGGCGGCCTCCATGTCGCGCTGTCTCGGCAAGTCGCTCATGCCCAAGCTCTCCCATGATCCGTCCGACAACGTGCGGTGCCGCGCGCAGCCTGCCCTTGCCGGGCGATGGTCCGCGCGACGTTGGCAACAGCGTCCTGAGAACCGTGAGGAGGCGGATTGGTTCCATCGAGCGCAACAACGGACCGGCATCGCCGCCAGGATGGAAGAAGGCAGGATGGTTCCCGCCGCCGAACCTCAGCCGACGGCAGGACCGCGCAACGCGCGCCAGAGGCGGCGCGTGCCCGCCACCTGCTGGCGCCACCAGCCCCCGCGCACCAACTCGGCCGGGGCTTCCGGATCCCCGGTGCGGGGAAACACATCGCGCCGGAAATCGCCGGTGCGGAAGATCATGTCCCAGACGGGAAAGAGCACGGCGAAGTTGCGCCCCTCCTCCCCGGCCGAGAGCACGCCGTGGTGCAGGCGGTGGAAGCGGGGCGACACCAGCAGCCGCTCCCCCACCTGGCCGAAGGAAAGCCGGACATTGGCGTGGGACAGGCTTTCCGCCACCCGCAGAACCAGCACGATCAGCGGGAACTGGCCGGGCGGCACCCCGATGAGCAGGGCCAGGCCCCCGAACCAGAGCGCCGCGATCATGTCGTCGATCACGTGGTTCCGGTCGTCGGTCCAGAAAGTCATCTTCTCCTGGGCGTGGTGGATGGAATGCAGCGCCCACCACCAGGGCAGCGAATGCTGCAGGCGGTGCCGCCAGTATTCGCCGAAATCCAGGATCAGGATGTAAAACAGGAAGGCCAGGAAGGGCCGGCCTTCCAGCCCGGGCACCAGGGTTTCCAGGTTGGGCGCGACCCAGCCGAGATCGGCGATCCAGCCCGCCACCTGCGCCTGCACGCCGGCGAGGATCACGAAGGCCATCAGCGGCAGCACGCCCAGCCGGGCGAGCAGCGTATAGGCCACGTCGGTGCCCACCACCCGCCGGTCGTCCCAGTGCTCCACCGGGCGCCAGGCCTCCAGCGGGCGGCAGATGGCATACACCACCAGCACCTGCACGAAGCCGAAAACGAAGAAGTCCATCCAGGAGAAGGCGTCCTCCGCCCACTCCATCATGCCCAGCGCGTAGAGGGCGGGCTGCACGGCGGACTGGAACAGCCAGCTCGTGAAGGAATCGTAGAGGCGCACGGCGGCGTCGAACATCAGCGGCGGCCCTCGGCGGGCAGGGTCGCGAAGCAGAAGCCGCGCTCCTGCAGCCCGGCGATCAGCGGCTCCAGGATGCCGGCGAAGGGCTCCCGCCGGCTGCGGACGCCCCAGTGCATGATCAGCACCTCGCCGTCGCGGACCTTGGACAGGTTTCGCGACAGCAGGGCGCGGTTGGGATGGGCAGCCGCGTCCAGCTCGTCGCCGAGGAATCCGTTCGCCGTCCAGCCCTGATGCGTCAGGCCGCAGTTCCGCGCCATCGCCAGCACCCCCGGCGTGGTGCGCCCGCCCGGAGCTCGCCACAGGGGCAGCACCGGCGCATCGGGGACCATGGCGCGCAGCGCCTGGATCGGGCGTTCAAGTTCCGCGCAGAGTGCGGCCTGGTCCAGCACATCCGAGCCCTCCCCGCCGCGCGAGGCATACCGGGTGCGGCCGGGGCCCTGATCGCCGGAGAAGTACCAGTGCCGCCAGGTGTGGCTGGCGAAGACATGGCCATCCGCCGCGCGGGCACGCCAGAAGGATGCCCAGGCCGGGGACAGGGTGCGGTCGCCGCGCGCGGTGGGTTCGTCCGCGACGAAAAGCGTGGCGCGCACGTTGCGGCGGCGCAGGATCGCCGCGATCTCCTCCGCCTCGCGCGACCAGCCGGTGTCGATGGTCAGGTAGAGGGTGCCGCGGCAGGTGTCGCTTCCCTGGGCGGCCGCGGGAAGGGCGAGCAGCGCGGCCAGCCCGGCAAGGGCCAGCCGCCGCAGGCTAGCGCGCGGCCGTCGCATCGGCGCGTGGGCGCAGGTCGCGGGACTGGAACAGGATGCCGTGCGGCGACCGCCCGACCGGCGAGGCCGAGACCTCCCCCGTCTCGGGGTCCAGCAACGCGACCTGCCGGGTCCAGCGAAGGGTGGTCCAGAGCCGCCCGCGCTGGTCGAAGGAAATGCAGTCGGGCCCGCCCGGAACCTCGTAGACGCGCATCACGTCCAGCGTTGCGGGATCGAGCGCGGTGATGCGGCTGTCGAGCCGGCTGGTCACGTAGATCGGCCCTCCGCCGGGCGAGGGGAACAGCGCGTGCGCGCCGCGGCCGATCCGGATGGTGCGGTCCACCCGCCGCGCCTCGGGGTCCACCACGGCCACGTGGTCCGAGCCCATGATGCCCACCAGCAGCTTGCCGTTGTGCCAGATGATGCCGGCGGGCTCCCGCCCGACCTGGAGCGTCCAGGCGATCTGGCGGGTCTCGAGGTCGATGGCGGCGATGGAGCGGCTGCCCTGCACCGTGACATAGGCCTGCTTGCTGTCGGGGCGGTAGGCGATGTGGCTGGGCATGTCGCCCGGCTTCACCCGGCCCAGCAGGCTGAGGCTCGCGGTGCCCGCCTCCCAGGCATAGATGTCCACCTGGTCCCTTCGAAGGCCGGTCACCACCAGCATCTTCCCGTCGGGGCTGAATTCCAGGTTGTAGGGATTGGCGATGCGCTCGCGCTTGAGCAGCTCGCCGGTGCCCGGGTCCAGGAACAGGATTTCGTTGCCGCCCGAGTCGCCCACCAGCAGCACGTCGCGCGCGGGAGAAAGAGCGAGGTGGTGAGGCTCCCGCAGAACCGGGATCTGGCGAATCTCGGCCCTTGTGGCGACGTCCACCACCTGGATGCCCGGGTCCATGGAGTTCACCACGAACAGGACCTCGGCCTCCGCGGGGCCGGGAAGAAGGCTCCAACCGCAGAGAAGGGGCAGCGCGAGGAGAAAGCTGCGCATGGACAGGTCGGCTCCGGGCCAGGGGCGGGATGCGGCGTGCGTGCGGGATAGGAGCCCGCGCCGCGCCGCGCCACCCTGTTTAGCACGGGGCAGCGCTTCTTCCATGGCATTGGCGGACGGCGAAAGCGGGACGGGCGGCCGGCAGCCCGCCCCGCCTCCTCACTCCACCGCCGGGCCGTCCTCGTCCCTGGGGTGGAAGTCGAGGGAGACCCCGTTCATGCAGTAGCGCTCACCCGTCGGGCGGGGCCCGTCGGGGAAGACGTGGCCGAGGTGCCCGCCGCAGGTGGCGCAGTGAACCTCGGTGCGCGTCATGAAGAAGGCGCGGTCGGTCCTGGTCCGGATCGCCCCCTCGATCGGCTTCCAGAAGGAGGGCCAGCCCGTGCCGCTCTCGTACTTCGTGTCGCTCGTGAAGAGCGGGGACTGGCAGCCCGCGCAGTGGAACACGCCATCCCGCTTCTCGGCATTCAGCGGGCTGGTGCCGGCGCGCTCGGTGCCGTGCTTGCGCAGGACCTTGAAGGCCTCGGGCGAAAGGCTCGCCCGCCACTCGGCCTCGCTGCGCTGGACCTGGTATTCCTCGTCGCTCATGCCGCGCGCTCCTTCAGGCGATGGGCGAAGCCCTTGCGGAACTTGGCCACCTTGGGTGCCACCACGGCGCGGCAGTAGCCGGACCAGGGGTTGCGGTTGAAATAGTCCTGGTGCTCGGCCTCGGCCGGCCAGAAGCGCGGGGCCGGGGCCAGTTCGGTGACGATCTTCCCGGAATAAAGGCCCTCGCGCTCGACCTCGGCCATCACCTCGCGCGCGGTGGCCTCCTGCGCGGGGCTCTCGAAGAAGATGGCGCTGCGGTATTGCGGGCCCACATCGGCGCCCTGGCGGTCCTTGGTGGTGGGGTCGTGGATGGTGAAGAAGACGCGGAGGATGTCGGCGAAGGACACCACCTCCGGGTCGAAGGCCACGCGCACCACCTCGGCATGGCCGGTGTTCTTGCCGCAGACCTGCTCGTAGGAGGGATTGTCCACGTGGCCGCCGGCATAGCCGGACACCACCTCGGACACGCCGGTGAGGTTGCGGTAGACGGCGTCGAGGCACCAGAAGCAGCCGCCGCCGAGAAGCGCAATCTCGGTGCCGGCAGGGGGGGCGGAGGGGGTCTGGGTCATGACGCCAATGTGGTGATTCGCCCCGCCGTCACCAAGGGAGGCCCGGCGCCCGCGCGCCCCTTTGCCCTCGCGCCCGCATGGGTTCAGTTTGCGCCCCGATGACCTTTCCCGCACCCCACCCCGCCCCCTTCCCCGAGGCCGCGCCCGAAGCGCTCGGCTTCGATCCCGCGACGCTGAGCGAGGCCGTCGCCTTCGCCGCCTCCCGCGAAACGCCATTTCCGCGCGACCTCCTCGCCCATCTGGAGGGCGGCCACTTCGAGGCCGCGCCCGACAACGAGGTGCTGGGCCCCGTGCAGGCGCGCGGCGCGCCCAACGGCCTCATCCTGCGCGACGGCGTGCTGGCCGCCCGCTGGGGGAACACGCGGCAGCCCGACATGACCTTCTCGGTGGCCAAGTCCTGCCTCTCGGTGCTGGCCGGCATCGCGCACGGCGACGGGCTCATCCCCGACCTCGACGCACCGGTTTCGGCCAGCGTGGACGACCCGGCCTTCGACGGCCCGCGCAACGGCGCCATCACCTGGCGGATGCTGCTGCAGCAGACCAGCGAGTGGGAAGGGACGCTGTTCGGCAAGGAGGACCGGATCGACCGCGGGCGGGACCTCGCCAGCGAGGGCAAGAAGCCGAAGGGCTGGCCGCGTCCCCTCGCCGCCCCCGGCGCGCACTGGGAATACAACGATGTCCGCGTGAACGTCCTTTCCCTCGCCCTGCTGCGCCGCTTCGGCCGCGCCCTGCCGGACATCTGGCAGGAGCGGGTGATGGAGCCCATCGGCGCTTCCCCCGACTGGCGCTGGGAGGGCTACCGCACCTCCGTGGTGGATATCGGCGGGGAGCCGGTCGTGTCCGTGCCCGGGGGCGGGCACTGGGGCGGCGGCATCGTCACCCATGCCGAGGACCAGGCGCGGCTCGGCCTGCTGATGCTGAACGACGGCACCTGGGACGGCCGGCGCATCCTGCCGGAGGGATGGGTGGCGGCCTCGGGCGAGCCGGTGGCGCTGCACCCGGATTACGGCCTGCTCTGGTGGCTGAACCGCAGCGGCCGCTTCCCGGCGGCCGACCGCAACAGCCTTTTCGCGGTGGGCGCAGGTGGAAACACCATCTGGATCGAGCCCGCCAGCCGCATTGTCGCCGTGTTCCGCTGGCTGCACCCGGATGCGCTGGCAGAGACCGTCTCCCGCATCGCCGAAGCCCGCACCGACACCGACCGTACCGCCTGAGGCCTGCCGCCATGACCCCGATCGACATGACCCCCGCTGACATGACGTCCGCTGGGATCGCCCCCGCCACCGACGCCGAGGCCGCCGGCCATGCGGAGATCCATGCCGGAACACTGACCCTCGACACCCACGTGGACATCCCCTGGCCCAACACGCCGGACCCGCGCGGCGAGACGCAGCGCAACGTGGACTTCGCCCGGATGAAGGCCGGCGGGCTGAAGGCGGTGGTGTTCATCGCCTATACCCCCCAGGGCCCCCGCACCCCCGAGGACCATGCGGAGGCCGGCGCCCGCGCGGAGGCGATGCTGCGCGCGATCCGCGACACCGCCCATGGCGCTGGCCGGCGCATCGTGACGCGCGTGGCGGAGCTGGAGGCCGCCCATGCGGCCGGTGCCACCGCCGTTCTGCTGGCGGTGGAGAACGGCAACGCCATGGGTCACGACCTGTCCCGCCTCGCGCTCTGGCGCGGGCTGGGGGCGATCTACCTCACCCTGACGCATGACGGGCACAACGACCTGGCCGACGCCGCCCGCCCGCGCCACGGCCGGCCGGAGCCCGCGGTTCTGCACGGCGGCCTCTCGGCGCTGGGGCGGCAGGCGGTGGAGGAGATGAACCGCCTGGGCATGCTGGTGGACGTCTCCCACGCCTCCAAGGCCTCGATGATGCAGGCGGTGGAGTGTTCGCGCGCCCCGATCGTCGCGACCCATGCCTGCTGCGCCGCGCTGCGCGCCCACCCGCGGAACCTGGATGACGCGCAGCTCGACGCGCTGAGGGATTCCGGCGGGCTGGTGCAGATCACCGCCGTTCCCGCCTTTCTGCGCGATCCCGGACCGGACGGGCGCTTCGTCGCGAGCGTGGAGGACATCGCCGACCATGTGGACCACGCGGTGCGCCGGATCGGGCTCGACCATGTCGGCCTTTCATCGGATTTCGATGGCGGCGGCGGCGTCCGCGGCTGGATGCACGCGGGCGAGACCGGCGGGCTGACGGAGGCGCTGCACCGCCGTGGCTACGACCGCCAGGCGATCGGGGCGCTCTGGGCGGGCAACTTCCTTCGCGTCTGGCGGCGCGCGGAGGAGGTCGCGGCGGAGGGCTTCTGACGCCCTCCCCTCCAGCCGCGGCCTCGACTCAGCCCAGGGCCGGCACGCGTGGCGCGACGGGTGCGAAGCGCGCGAGCTCGGTCTGCAGCGCCTCCAGCGTCACGGGCTTGGGCAGGTAGCCGTCCATCCCCGCCTCCAGGCAGGCGGCGTTGTCGGAGTCGAAGACGCCTGCGGTCAGCGCCACCACCGGCACCGTTCCGCCTTCGGCGGGTGAAAGGGCGCGCAGCCGGCGCGTGGCCTCCAGCCCGTCCATCCCGGGCATCGCAAGGTCCATGAGCACGAGGTCGAAGGGCTCCCCGGCGCGGGCGGCGCGCAGCACGGCCTCCACCCCCTCCCCGCCGCCGCACGCGGTTTCGGCCCGGTGCCCGGCCCGATCCAGCAGGGCGCAGGCGACGAGGCGGTTGGTCTGCACGTCGTCCACCACCAGCACGCGGAGCGCGCGCCCCTCCGGCGCTGCCGGCGGGCCGTCGGGAAGGCCGGGAACCTCCGCGGCGGTCAGCGGCAACTCCACCCAGAAACGGGCGCCGCTGCAGCCCCTGGCCAGGGCCTCGGGATTGTCGTCCACGCCGATCCGCCCATCCATCGCTTCCACGATGCCGCTGGAGATGGCGAGGCCCAGGCCGAAGCCCTCGGTGGGACGGGTGTTCGCGGACTGCTCCAGCCTGACGAAGTCCCGGAAAACGTTGTCGCGCTGCCCGGGGGGCACGCCGGGCCCGGTGTCCAGCACCTCCAGGCGCAGGCGGCCCTCGCCCGCGCGAAGGCTGCGCAGCCGCACGCTTCCGCCGTGCGGCGTGAACTTCACGGCGTTGGACAGCAGGTTGAGCACCAGCTGGCGCACCCGCATGGCGTCGAGCAGCGCGCCGCCCGGAAGGGACGGGTCATGATCGGTCGTGACCGTGACCCCGGCTTCGGCGGCGGCGGGTCGGATCAGCTCCGTGGAGGATTCCAGCAGAGGCACCAGCGCGACCGGGGCCTTGCGCAGGGGAATGCGCCCGGCCTCGACATGGGCCAGGTCCAGCACGTCGTTGGCGACCCCGAGCAGGTGCCGCCCCGCGGCCTCCAGCATGCCCGCCCGCTCGCGCTGGGCCGGGGGCAGCGCCGGGTCGGAGGCCAGGGCCTGGGCCATGCCGAGCACCCCGTTGAGCGGCGTGCGCAGCTCGTGGCTCATCCGCGCCAGGAAGCGGGACTTGGCCGCGTCCGCCGCCGCGGCGTCGTCGCGCGCCGCGGCCAGGTCGGCGGCGGCGCGCTTCTGCTGCGTGATGTCCGTGCGGATGCCCACCGAACCGCCGCCGGGAACCTTGCGCTCGGTCACCAGGATCCAGCGGCCGTCGGGCAGCAGGCGCTCCACCGGGGCGGTGTTCCAGCTGTGCCGGTAATGCGCCATGGCATCGGCCACGAAGGTGGCCTTGTCCTGGCCGGCCTGCGGGTACTGCCCGTGCTCGGCGCCGTAGCGCATGATCTCGGCCAGCGTGGCGCCAGGACGGATGGCCGGGGCGCTTTCGCGGTAGAAGTCCCGGTAGCGCCGGTTGCAGACGATCAGCCGGTCCTGCTCGTCCCACATGACGAAGCCGTCGGACATGGCCTCGATGGAGGCCTCGAGCACCCGCCTCCCCTGCGCACGCTCGGCTTCCGCGCGGTTGCGCTGGCGCAGCACGATCAGAAGCAGGGCGGCGATGGCGACGGTCACCAGTCCCAGCCCGCCGGCCGCGAACAGGATGCGCCGCTCGTTCTCCTGCCAGCCCGCCAGGGCGGGGCGCATGTCCTGCACCGCGATCACCTGCATGGCCGGGTAGAGCGTGCGCCGGAGCCCGCTGAACCGCCCGCCCTCCACTCCTTCCACCAGGCGCCCGGGCAGGGGCCGTCCGATGCGGGCCTCGTCATGCGGCGCGCTGGCCAGCAGCACCCGGTCGTCGCCCCGCACCAGAAGGATGCGCAGGCCTTCCATGTCGCCCCAGGGCCCGCGGGCGGCCAGGCCGGCGGCCACCACGGGCACCGGCATCTCGGCCACCGCCAGCAGCGGCGGCAGGCCCGGCAACGCGACGGGGCGGGACAGGAAGAGGGCCCATTCCCCCGTCGCGGGGTTGGGCGCCGGGCCGGCGACCGTGACCCCCGAGCGTCCGGCGGCCCCGGCCGGGCCGCTCGCCAGCAGAAAGGCATGAGGAACGGGAGGCGGCCTGCGCCGTGAGCCCGGCAGGGCCGCGGCCACCGGCGGGCCGCCTTCCGCCGGCAGCAGCACGATGTCGCGGAAGCCCACGGCGCTGTCGGTCAGCCCGATCAGCACCCGGGACAGCGCGGCCGAGCGCGCCGCCGGGGAGGCTTCCGCGCCGATTCCAGGCAGGGCGGCGGAGAGCAGGTTCGGCAGGCCGGCCAGGGCGCTGTCCACCGAAAGGAACGAGCGGTTGATGGTCGCGGCCGCCCCTTCCGCCGCCGCCCTCACGGCGCCGTGCGCGTTGGCCTCCGCCGTGGCCCGCCCCTGCTGCACGATCTCCCATGCGGTGGTGAACTCCAGGCCCAGCAGCGCGGCCGTGCCCAGGACGATGGCACCCGCCGCCGAGCGCGGCCGGAAGAACCGCAGGGCGCGGGAACCGGCCATGCCCTAGCGCTCCACCGGCGCCGGGATGCCAAGCGCATCGCCGATCCGCTCGTTCCAGCCTTCCGCGCATCCAGGGCCGCAGCGGTCCACCCAGCGGGGAAGCACGACCTCCCGCACCAGGCGGCGGCGCAGCGCGTCATCCTCCGGGGTGACCGGCACCAGGGTCATGCGGCCGGGCGCGCGGCCCGCTTCCGCCAGCTCGGCCGGGCAGGACGCCTCCCCGGTGTTGCAGGACAGGCCCTGCCCCGTCTCGATCTCGGCGGCCTCCCACACGCGCACCTCGAGCGAGGCCAGCTCGTGCCGCAGCACCTCCTGAACGGCGGTGGGCAGCGCTTCCCAGGCCACGCGGTTGGCGCCGAACACCGAAATCCCCCAGCCCAGCGCCATGCCATGCACATGGCCGGTGACCTCGTTCAGGCCGATCTGCCACCCCGACAGGGTGCCGGTGATGGCGCAGTCCACGACTCCGGCGCGGACGGAGGCCACGATCTCCGCGAACGGCGCCACGACCGGCATGGCACCCAGGCCGGACACCCATTCCGAATGGGCGGCGGAGCCCGTCCGGATGCGGCGGCCACGCAGGTCCATCAGACCGGAGAAGGGCCGCGCGCAGAAGATCACCTGCGCCGGATAGACATAAACGGCGAGAAGCTCCGTCTCGTGCCGCGCCCGCAGGGTCGCCTCGAGCCAGGGTCGGTTGGCAGCGAGGATGCGCCTGAGGGCCGGCATGTCCGGCGCGATGCCCGGCAGCCCCAGGGAGGACAGCTCGGGCTCCTCCGCCGCGACGACGCCGAGCAGCGCCGTGCTGAAGGGCGTGACGCCCAGGCGCAGCAGGCGCAGCGCCTCCGGGCCGCGGATCCCGCTGCGGTCAAAGGGCGCCACATCCGCCGTGACCCGCCCGCCCGTGATCTCCGGCAGGCGGCGGGTCCAGAAAGGCTCCTCCAGGCGCGTGAACTGGCTGACGCCCGCCAGGCCACCGACGACCTGCAGCCGGAGCGGCGGGCCACCCGCTGGAACCGGCTGGGGATCTGGGATGACGTGGTCCATGGCCGCAGCCTGCGGCAGAGCTTCCGCGGGCGTGCCGCGGACAGGGCTGGCCGGCAGCGCTCGGCCGGGCCCGGGCTCCAGGACCAGGAAGCCCAGGAGAAGCAGCAGGGCGGGAAGACGCGGCGCGCGGCCACGCCGGCGGAGAAGCCGGGTGCGGTCAGGGTGCCGCAGCAAGCGCATTAGGGCCGCTCCCTCGCAGGGCCGTGCCGGGCGGATGCTCACCCGGCGCTCACCCGGCAAGACTGCCGCCAGACCGCCTCACGGACAACCCGCTGGTGCATGGAAGAGCGCGGTGGCGCTCGGGCCGGCCCTTGCCGGAGGTCAGCGCCGCGCGGCGGCGGACGCCTCGCAGGCCGGCCTGCCCCTGTTATTCCAGCCGCACGCCCGCCGCCTGCACCAGAACGCCCAGCCGCTCGGCATCGCGGCGCACCAGGGCGGCTGCCTCGGCGGCCGTTCCTCCGCCGGGGATATATCCGCTTTCCACCAGCTTCCGGTTGATGGAGGGATCGGCGATCGTGCGGCCCAGCGCCGCCTCCCAGCGCCGCACCACCTCGGCCGGCAGGCCGGCCGGGCCCAGAACCATGTACCAGACGGACATGTCGTAGCCCGCGAAACCCTGTTCCTGCACCGTCCGCACCTCGGGCAGCGCCGTCGCGCGCTCCGGCAGGGTGGTGGCCAGCGCCCGCATCCGCCCGGCCCGGATATGCGGAAGGTAGGTGGCCAGCGTGTCGATGTTCACGTCCACGTCCCCGGCCATCAGCGCCGTGACGGACTGACCGGTGCCGCGATAGGGGATGTGGGTCATCCGCAGGCCGGCCTTCTGCGCGAGAAGCTCGCTTGCCAGGTGCTGCTGGCTCGCCACGCCGGAGGTGCCGTAGTTCAGCCCGTCCGGCTTGGCGCGGGCCAGGGCGGACAGGCCGGCGATGTCCTGCGCGGGGCTGTCCGCCCGCACCACCACCACCAGCGGCAGCGTGCCCACCAGCATGATCGGGGTGAAGTCCCGCAGCTGGTCGTAAGGCGGCGGGCGCATCAGGGGGGCCACGGTGCACTGGGTGCTGACCGTGCCGGTGACCAGCGTGTAGCCGTCCGGGCGGGACCGCGCGGCGGCGGCGGCGGCCAGGGTGCCGCTGGCCCCGGGGCGGTTCTCCACCGTGATGGGCTGGCCCAGCTCCTCCTGCAGGCGCGGCGACAGCATGCGCGCCACGATGTCGGTGCCCCCACCCGGGGCGAAGCCGATGAGCATGGTGATCGGCCGGGCCGGATAGGACTCCTGCGCCGTGGCCGCGAGCGGCAAGGCGGCCAGGCCGCCGATGAGGATGCGCCGATGGACCATGCCGTCCTCCCCTGGGCCATGGGCCCTTTCGTTGGGGGGAAGTTTGAACCCACCCTGGGGAAGCCGTCCAGCGGGGCCGTGGCGCGAGCCATCGCCCTTTACCCTCCCCGAGCGACGCGCCGCCCGGGGAAGGCGGGGCCGGCAGGCCCCACGCGGCCCTCGCCTCGAGGTTCAGGCGATGAGCACGTCGAACGAGGCGGTGCCGTGGGTCAGCAGCGCGGCCTGATCCCCGGACTGCGCCTGCCCGTTCACCAGGATGTCCTCGACGTAGAGGTTCCGGTCCGTGGTGGAAGTGCCGCCCCAGGCGTCGTTGAGGAAGTCCACGCTCAGCTTGTGGCGCCCCTCCGTCCAGTTGCCGGTCAGCACCACGTCCTGCGTTTCCCCGGCGGCGCGGGAGGCGGTGGCGGTGCGCACCCCCCCGACCAGGACGCCGTCCACCTTCACGGTGAAAAGGGCATCGCCGTGCCAGGCATCCTCGGAAACGCGCACCACGATCGTGTCGGTGCTGCCGGAGGAGGATCCCGGCGCCGGGGTGGGTGCCGGAGTGGGCGCAGGGGTGGGTGCGGCGCCGCCGCCGGCCGTCGGCTCGATGCGGATCCAGTCCATGCGCGCCGCCTCGCCCCAATGCGCGGTGCCGCCGACCGAGATCGTGTCGCCCGCATCGAGCGCCAGGGTGAGGGAGTGGGTGCGGACCTGGTTGGTATCGGCCGAGGCCGACCAGGACGACACGACCTTTCCGTTGACCGAGACCGACATCGGCGAGTTGCCGTCGTTCTCGTCCATGAACCCGACCGTCATCCTGTAGGTGCCGTCGGGGCCCTCGAAGCTGCCGGTGGCGCGGCCGGTGCCCGCGGTCTTGAGCCACTCGCCCGAGGAGGCGCGGCCGTGCGTTTCCAGCGTGAAGCCCGAGAGCGACAGCGTGTCCAGCTCCGTCAGGCCGAGACCGATGCCGTCGCCCGAGGGGACGGGAACCGGCGCCGGCGCGGGCGGCGTGACCGGCGCGGGCCGGACCGGGCCGGCCTCGGGGTCCGGCGCGGAGCCAGCGGCGGGTGCCTTGGCGCGGTCGAGCCGGGCGGCGAAGTCGGCCATGAAGGCGCCGCGGTCCTCGGCCACGGTGCGGGCGCCCTTGTAGCTGCCGAAGGCCAGCGAGCCGCTGGGGTTGTCGGTCCAGTAGAGGGGCGCGGTCTGCACGAAGTCGCCGCCCCAGCTGTCGGCGGCCGGGTTGTTGTTGTCCGCCTGGTCGAGCAGGTACAGGAGGGAGGGCGTGTCGCCCATCTTGATGCCGAGGTTGGAGGCGCTGGCGCCGGACTGCCAGTGAAGCCCCTTGCTGTGCTCGACGAAGTGCTTGCCCAGGGCGCCGTGCCCGCTTGCGTTCGGGCCCACCCAGCCGGCGAGCGGCTCGTTCATCCCGTTCTCGGGCGCGTACATGCCGCGGAAGCTGGTCTGGTTGTCGATCCACCAGACCTCGCCCTTCCAGTTCTCCATCATGTAGCGCCCGGCATTCGGGTCCTGCTGGTCGACGCCGATGGAGATGATGCGGATCTTGCTAGCGATGTCGGGCGCGTCGTGCAGGGCCTGGGCGACGTCGCCGATGGCGCCCCAGGTGAGCACATAGAGGGGATCCGCCTCGCTGCCCGCGCGCGCGTTGGCGATAATGGAATTGGAGGCTGCGGTGGCGTTCGAGAAGCCGGCGGCGGGCTGGTGGTCCACCGCGCCCTGATGGACCATGGCGCGCAGGGCCTCCGGCGTCGGGTAGTCACCCGAATGCGTGCGCAGCGTTCCGAAGTCCTTGGCGTAGGCGTCGATCACCTGGTGGATGTCGGAGGCGCGGCCAGGGCCGGGCGCGCTGGCGCCGAGCCCCTTGATGTCGAGCTTGTCGGCGTAGAGCAGCAGATGGACCATGGATTGGTCGTCGTCGTTGTCGTACCCGCCGATGTCGGTGGTGACGAAGACGCGCGGCTTGCTCATGGGGAATCTCCCGGATTGAAGTCAGCGTCATGGGTCCGGCGCGTGCGGAAGGCTGCGGCGTCTCCGCCGCGCGCCGCATGCCCGGGGGCAGCTTGAAAAGGACCGGGGGCACGCCGCCGGCCCTGCGGGGTTGCGGACGGCGGCCTCGCGCGAGGCCGCCGAGGCCCACCGGCCGGCGCGGTGGTCAGCGCCAGCCGGTGGATGTGCTCAGGCGATGATCACGTCGAAGCTGGCGGTGCCGTTGTGCATCAGGGCCGCCTGGTCGTTCGACTGCGCCGCGCCATTGGCCCAGATGTCCTCGACATAGAGGTTGCGGTCCGTGCTCGCGGTGCCGCCCCATCCGTCGTTGAGGAACTCCACGCTCAGCTTGTGGCGGCCGTCGCTCCAGTTTCCGCTCAGCACGATGTCCTGGGTCTGGCCCGCGGCATGGGAGGCGGTCGTGGTGTAAGTGCCCCCGACCTGCGCGCCGTCCACCTTCACGGTGAAGCGCGCATCCCCCTGCCACGCGTCCTCGGACACGCGCAGCACGATGGTGTCGGCCGCGCCGGCCTTGCCGCCGCCGTTCTGCGCGGTGATCACCTGGGACACGCTGCTGGCCAGGCGCCCGGCGATGACGCCGTATTCCGCGTTGCTGTAGTGCACGTTGTCGGCGTTGTGCCGGTTGAGGTCGGTGGTGCTGGCGCCGAGGAAGGTGTTGGGGTCCTTGGCCACGATCTGCGCCTGGGCCGCGCGGATCGCGTCGTACTGCGCGGTCGGCACGTCGTTGGGAAAGGTGCCGAGTTCCTGCAGGAAGATCGGCAGGTCGGGATCGCCGAGCTGGCCGCGGATATAAGCGAAGGTCTTCTCGGTGGACTCCGTGAGCCGGGCCACGGTGATGTCCTTCTGGCTGCCATAGGCCTGGCGCGCGTCATCCTCGCCCTGGGCCCAGACCAGGCCGTCGAGCTGCTTGCCGCCGGACTCGGCGCGCTGGATCTGGTTCACGGCGTTGACCAGCAGGCCCGAGGGCTTGTTGGCGTTGATGTCCCACCAGAACAGGTTGCCATCCGCGTACTGGTTGGAGCCGCTGCCGGACACGCCGACGCTGATCGCGTCCACCGGGCCGCCGAGGGCCTTGGAAACCGCGCTCTCGAACACGCTCTCGCCGAGCGGGCCTCCGCTCTTGTCGCCCTGCCGCACAAAGAAATGCCCGGTCGAGTTGGACTGGCCGGCGAAGGCGAACAGGTCGAAGGCGCTGTCGGGCACCGCCGTGCTGCCGCCCGTGGAAGGCGCGGAGACCACCGGCGGGGGGGCGGCCGGTGTTGGCGCCGGGGCCGGGGCCGGGGCGGCGGTGCCGGCGGCCTCGACCTTCAGCCAGTCCATGCGCGCGGCCTCACCCCAATGGGCCGTGCCGTTGACGCTGATGGTGTCGCCCGCGTTCAGCGAAAGGTTCACCGACTGGGTCTGGTTCTGGTCGTTGTTGGCCGAGGCCACCCAGGATTTCACGACGCGCCCGTTGACCGAGACCGACATCGGCGCGCTGCCGTCGTTCTCATCCATGTAGCCGACGGTCAGCTTGTAGGCGCCGCTGGTGCCCTCGAACTTGCCGGTCGCGCTGCCGTTTCCGGCGGTCTTGACCCACTCGCCCGAGGAAGCGCGGCCATGCGCCTCCACCGTGAAGCCCGAGAGCGAGAGCGTGTCCAGCTCCGTCACGCCGAGGCCGATCTTGCCGGCGGAGGAAACCGGCGCGGGCGCGGGCGTGGGCGCCGGCGCGGGCGGCGTCACCGGAGCGGCGCCGGCGGGGCTGATGTTGACCCAGTCCATGCGCGCGGCCTCGCCCCAGTTGGCGGAGCCGCCGACCGAGATCGTGTCGCCCTGGGCCAGCGCCACGGTCACGGACTGCACCTGGTTCTGGTCGTTGTTGGCCGAGGCCACCCAGGACTTCACGACGCGCCCGTTGACCGAAACCGACATCGGCGCGCTGCCGTCGTTCTCATCCATGTAGCCGACGGAAAGGGTGTAGGTTCCGGCCACGCCGTTGAAGCTGGCAGAGGCCTGGCCGCTACCGGCGGTCTTGACCCACTCCCCCGCGGAGGCGCGGCCATGCGTCTCCAGCGTGAAGCCAGACAAGGAGAGGTCCTCGAGTTCCGTCTTTCCCGTTCCGATCTGCTGCATGCCTGGGGTGCTCTGTCCTCTGTTCGCCGCGGCCGGACGGGTCTCTTGCCCGGCGGCCATGGGCTACCAACCTGCCCTTGCTTCACCCAAGACCCGATCGCGGCCTGACTTCGTTTGATCAGCAGATCATCAATGAAGAACTCGCGAAACCGTGAGGATGAGGATGAAATTCCCGTAATTCTCCCTTCACTCGATCTTTGCAACACTGTTGCATTCCAGTTGCCACGCTTGTTTCAGAGCGGCTGGCCGGGGCGGCGAAGCTGCTGAACGGGCTCGCCCGACGTGGCGCAGGGTCGCCAGAGGCTACGGAGCACCGCTATCGGCCCTGCTCGCTAGACATCACAAGCAGCAAGGACAGGTCAGCCCGGACCAGCCCGAGTTCCCGAAACTCGCGATTCCGCGTGCAATGCAGGCGTTCCCCTCCGCGCCCCTGGCTCTGGGCGATGATGAAGGGCGAGGATCTCGTTGCGGCCCGGGGAAGCAGCTTTCGCCGAGGCGAAAGGAAGGTGGGGACGCCCGGCAGGGTCTGCGTCACGCGCCGGGCTGCGGGCTCAGCCGAGCCAGTGGCGGGAGGGACGCTGAACGTGCCCTCACGATACCGGCCCTGCCGGCTTTTTAGCCTTCTTAAGTGAGGCACTGCGCCGCTTCGTGCTCCCTGCAAGACAAGCGAGCGGAGCAGGCGCCATGCATCCCGACACGACGTCCTGCGCGGAGGCCCTTCTCAGAGCGCGCGCCCAGAAGGCACGGATCGCGCTTCAGCGGGAGGTTATCACAAACCTGACCGAGCTCGGCATGACCGAACTTCTGCCGCCGGCCCGGCGCCTCCTCGCGCGCATGCAGAGCACGGACAGGCTGATCGTGGAGCAGCTTCGCAACGTGATCCTGTCCCACCATGGGGGTGCGCAGCGCTGAGGAACGCGCCCGCCCCGGCGTCGGGGGCGCCGGGCGGCCGCTGCTCCGGCGTGCAACACAGGCGCCTTTGGCCTCGCCGTCCCGCAGCTCGCTGACACGGCACGCGGCTTCCCGGGCCATGGGCCCTGGCACAAGAAATCAGAACGCGGCACGAGCACCACATCCTTGTCACACCTTCGCCCGATTGGCCGGGGATAGGCACGGTGCTTCGGGCCGAGGCCGGCTGATCCATGCCGCGCCGCAGATGCCGTGCATCTCGCCTGCCCGACGAAGGGGTCCTTGCTTGCCATGCAGATGCCGATCCTCGCCGACGCGGTCCGCACCGGAGCGCAGCCTGCCACCTTGCTGAACTCCGACAACGGCGCGGGTTCGCACGGCGGAAGCGAGCTGCCGCGGCGCCGCGCCACCGGCCACCGGGCGGGTGACGTGGCGGTGGCGCTGGCGCTGTTGGCGCTGACGGGCCCGTTGCTGCTGCTGACAGCGCTCGCCATCCGGCTGGATAGCCCCGGCCCGGTTCTGGTGGGCTTGCCGCATTTCGGGGAAGGCGGGCAGCTGTTCCACCTCCTGGCCTTCCGGAGCACCAAGGGCGGCGTGCCGGGCCTCTCCGCGCCGAGCCGCATCGGGTTGCTGATCCAGCCGCCCCGGATCGATCAGCTGCCCATCCTGTTCAACCTTCTGCGCGGGGACATGGCCCTGAGCGGTCCTCCGCCTGTGCCATCCGGGTCGGGCTTCTCCGCCCCCGCCGCGCTCAGCCTGCAGAAGCCGGGCCTGTACGGCTGGCTCAACTCCGCCTGAGGCCGTTCAGCCCACAATCCAAACCAGGAACTGCGCCAACAGCCACCAGAGCAGGAAGGAGGCGGCGAAGACCAGCACGGCGCAGACCGGCCAGGGCAGCCGGCTGCGCCGTGCGTCCAGGGGTGCCCTTCCGGGGGCTGTCATGCCGGTCCTTGAGACGTTCTCATCCCGCGCCGCAAGGCTCTCCCTTGCACGAAGCGGCTCCATGCTTCCGGGAGGCCTTCTCCTCCCGCATCATCCTTTGTGAAGCCCGGGCCGATGGCAGGCCGTGGCTCGCAGCCGCCGTTCGGCCTGCGCCGGGCCTCACCGTTCCTCCAGGCGCCTCTGTGCCTTGCGGAGGAGCCAGCCCCATACACCCGGGGCCTTGGCGATCGCATCCTTCAAGGCGCGCAGCTCGGCTTCGGCACGGGATTTGGCGACCGTGGCCTCCACCGCCTGACCGCGGGCGACCTGCCGGTGCTCCTCCAGTTCCGAGAGGCGCCGGCGCAGAAAGTCGTCGGCTCCATTCTGCTCGACCGCGTGCAGCCGGGCGCGCGCCTCCTCCAGCTCCCGGCGCAGCTGGACGATCTCCGCCTTGGGATCCGAACGGTGACGCATGCCCCTCGCGGGCTTCGGAGGACGGCGCCTCATGATCTTCGCTCCTGCAGACGCGGGCCAGCCGGGCGCCCCCTCCACGCGCCAGGCAAAGGCCATGCCCGACCCGGGAAGGGGCGCCTTCCGGTGCCGCCTTCCTTAACTCGCAGCGCCCGGCCCGCAAGTCACGCCCACGCCCTGCCCGCATGGGGTAACCGGGGCCGGAAACCAGCCGCTCAGGCCGGCATGGCAGCGCGCGGGCGACGGCGAAGGCCAAAGAGGCCCAGCAGTCCCATGCCGAACAGCGCGGCCGAGGCGGGCTCGGGCACCGCCACGGCCAGCTGGTCATGGGCGATCCGCTGCAGGGCGATCGCCTGAGCGGTGGTGAAGCCCAGGTCACGGGCGACGTACTCGTTGGCGCCCAGGCTCAGCGGATCGAGACCGGTGACCTGGCCGAAGACCATGAGGCCTTCCAGATAGTAGCCGAAGGGACTGGCATGGTAGTTGTCGGGCGCCCACAGATTCACCAGCCCGGCCGCGATGCCGTCATATGGGTTGGCATCGGCGAAGCCTGTCTCGATCGCGCGGTTCCAGGCGGCGCCAACCGGGATCACCCCGTCGATCAGGGGCGAGTTCGCCTTCGCCGCCTCGTACCCGGCCTGCACGTCCTGCTGCATCGCGCTGATGGGCTGCCCGAACCAGAAGCCCGAAGGAAGGTAGGTCTGGTCCGCGCGGGACCAGGTGGCCATCAGGTTGACGTCCACGTTTGGGTTGCGCGCGGTCAGCTCGTTCGCCAGCAGCGCGGAATACTGGATGAGCTTCGCCGGGTTGCCGGGGTTGGTGGCATCCAGGGTGCTGTAGCTCTGCAGGACCACATGGTCCCAGGGCTGGTTAATCAGGCCCAGGCGGTTGTTGTAATGAAAATCCAGGCCGGTGCCGCCCTGGGTTTCGAGGCTGACGCTGTAGTTGAGGCCGGCCTGCGCGGTGAAGGCCTTGAACAGCGAGGGAACGCCGCCGATGCCGGTGTTGTTCAGGTCGGTCACGGTGTTCGTGCGGTAGTTCTGCACCACCGGCGGGGCGCCGGCCGGTTCGCCGTAGGTGAAGCTGTTGCCGACGAAGAGGATGCTTTCCGCGGAGGCCGGGCCGCAGGGGGCCGCCACAGCGAAGGCGACGGCCGCCACGGCGGTCAGCGTTTCGGCGCGCCATCGAAATAACTTCATTGTTTCCTCCGAACACAAATCAAGCCTG
>Ga0210040_10000906_pt1 | contig 47136 bp, 43 predicted proteins | sample CryGeyCG12114_NA_FD_185462 | JGI IMG/M metagenome (GOLD analysis project Ga0210040, IMG submission 185462) | Groundwater microbial communities from aquifer - Crystal Geyser CG19_WC_8/21/14_NA (SPAdes) (version 2) | ecosystem: Environmental > Aquatic > Deep subsurface > Groundwater | place: USA...
CCGCCATAATAACCCCTTTGCGTTGGTTCTAGTTCATCAATAATACTCATGGCTTTATATTTGGGGGCACCCGACAAAGTGCCGGCGGGGAAAGTATCGGCCACTATCCGCATGGGCGCGGTTTCTTTGGCGCGGATGCTGGTTACTTTCGATACCAAATGAATAACGTGGGAATAATATTGTACTTCTTTAAAAACATCTACCTTCACCTCATCGCCATGCCGGCTCAGATCATTGCGGGCTAAATCTACCAACATCACGTGTTCCGAATTTTCTTTGGGGTCGTCGTAGAGCTTGCGGGCCAGTTCGGCATCGGCCGCATCGTCGCCGGTACGCCGGAACGTACCGGCAATGGGGTAAATACTGGCTTTATTTTCTTTTAATACAATCTGGGCTTCAGGCGAAGAGCCAAATATTTTAAAATTGCCGTAATCGAAGTAAAATAAATAAGGCGACGGATTAATAGATCGCAAAGCCCGGTACACATTAAACTCATCACCTTTAAAACTCTGGGAGAATTTACGGGAAATAACAATCTGGAATACATTACCGATCTTGCAATGCCTTTGCCCTTCGGCCAGCACCTTTAAAAACGCTTCGTCGGTAAAATTAGAAGTTTCGTCGTTATTAGCCGCAAAGGTAAAACCAGGTATGTTTTTGTTACGAATAAGACCCTCCAGGTTAGCTAAGCCTTCGCCGCTGTTGTTTTCATCAATGCTGTGTTCAAAAATATATAACTGTTCTTTAAAATGATCGAAGACAATAATGTAGCGGTACAGGCTGTAAAATATTTCGGGCAATTCTGGATGAGCAGCTTCCTTGGATTTTAATTGGAGGTCTTCAAAATAAGTTACGGCATCGTAAGCCATATACCCGAATAAGCCGTTGTTAACAAAATTAAATGGATTATTCTTTACGTAAAAGCCATTAATAAATTCCTGCAGATGCTGCACGGCATCCCGCCGGTTTTCCAGGCGAAATTGGTTAGTAGAACCATCCGGAAAAAACTGGCTCACTACCTCATCTTTTAGTTCGAAGCCGCCCATTGGTTCGCAACCGATAAACGAAAAGGAATTTTCATTACCCCGGTAGTCGGAGCTTTCTAACATGATGCAGTTCCGGTACTTGTCGCGTAGTTGCAAGTAAACCCCTACCGGGGTAACCGTATCGGCTAACAACTGCTTATGAACAGAATATAATTTAAATTTTTCCATTTAATAAATTTACAAATGCTTCAAAACGAAAAAAGCCCAAGTGAACTTGGGCTTTCATGATACGCTATGGTAAAATTACAGATATGCCGGGTTCACGCCTTTAGTCAAACAAAAGGTGCCACCAACCAGCAGTATGTAAAGTTATTTTCTTCATTTCGTTGCAAATATATAAGCTCATTTTTTTAATCCAAATAATTTTGACTAAAATAACTTTACGCTCTTATTCTAAATTGTAAAGTCGCATTCACCAAAACAGAAGCTTTAACAATACTAATAACTGATGTTACGCCTAAGCCATAAGTTATATGAGCTCATTTTTATTGGAATTACAAATGTGGGCGCAAGAAAGTTAAAATTAATATGCTTCTCTTTCTTGCGTAACATCGGTAATAAATAAGCTTTATATCATTTTCTTTCAATTTCCGGGATCTAAATAAATTATTGCTGTTCCCTAATAATCAAGGTGCATGAACTTAGTTTCGTTACCTTTATGCGGAAGAAATTTCGTTTACATGGCTTTAATTACTATTAGTATAACAGATATTATCTTTAATGATAAGCCATACAGTTATATCCGGGGAGCCAAATTTGGAATTATTATAAATAACGGTTTTTAGCATTAAAATTTTAAAAATAAGTTACTATTCTCAAACAAGCCCCTTCAACTAACTATCTCTATTTTTATAGGTTTTTACCTTTCATTTGAACCTATTTTCAAGCTTTTTTATTAATAAAAATACAACAAGGCTTCTTATTTGATACACAAATATAAATAATCCATATTTTAACAAGAAAGAAATATAAACTTTCCTTTATAAAAAGCTTAAAAATCCTCGTATTTTATTAGAGATATATTATTTAATTATTATTATTTTCAATAAGTTTACAGGCCGGAAATTATGGCTTAAGTGGCTAGAAATGATTTAGGTATTAGCTTTTATATTTCGGCAAACAGGCTTTGAGAATTAAATTTTAACATTCAAACAACTATACTAACCTCCTAATATGATTATAATTGCTGATGGCGGCTCAACAAAAACCAGTTGGTGTCTGATAACAGAATCAAATTCTAAGGTTTATTTCAACACCGAAGGCTATAATCCTTATTTTTCCGATACTCCTACGATTATAGCTTCTTTGCAAAAAAACCTACCGGAAAACTTACAAAAAGAGGCACTTACCGAAGTTTATTATTACGGGGCAGGTTGCTCTACTCCGGAAAACAACGAAATTGTGGCCGCTGCCATGCGGGCTGTTTTTACTAAGGCACGAGTTACAGTTGGCCACGACTTATTAGCTGCCGCGCGAGCTTTATTAGGTATCGATGCGGGCTTTGCAGCAATTCTGGGAACGGGCACCAACACCTGTTTTTACGATGGCCGCAACGTAACCATGAATATTGATTCGCTGGGTTATTTCCTGGGCGACGAAGGCAGTGGTTCTTACCTAGGCCGCCGTTTGGTACGCGATTATATGCGGGGTTACCTGCCCGAAGGCATGTCTAAAATATTTAAAGACACTTACGGACTGGACAACGAAGCTATTTTTGATCATTTATATAATAAACCGCTGCCAAACCGCTTTTTAGCTTCCTTCAGCAAATTTTTATACGAGAACAATAACTTCTCTTATTCGCGCGAAGTAGTAAAGCAATCGTTTGATGATTTCTTTAAAAATCTGGTTTGTCATTATCCCAATTACCAGGATCATACTTTTAACTGCGTAGGTTCGGTAGCCTATAATTTCCGGGATGTGCTGGAAGAAGTTTCGCTGGAAAACGGCATGGAAATGGGAACCATCATTCGTTCTCCGATAGATAACCTGGTATATTACCACCAAGTTCTGGATAAAACCGATATATAATCTGGTAAAAGGAATTGTTATTACAAAAAGGCTTCTGTACTTATACCGGAAGCCTTTTTTATTTGCCACTTGCCTTATACCTTTACCAGCCTATCTTTTGGCTCTTAGTAATTAAATAAGGTGCACGGCCCGTTTTTTTCCGGTAAAATATTTCTGGTATTTGCCTTTTGGGGCTGTTTTTTCAACGTCCGGCGGGCAAATGGTCAGGAAAAGGAAGTAGTATTGGATACTACCTCCCACCAAAAAGCGTTTATATGGGGAGCTACTGGTTTAGGAGTGGCTTATGGCACTTCGCTCTATGTTTTAAGCCAGGCCTGGTACAATCAATCCGAAAAAACCCGTTTTCATTTTTTCAACGATATCCGGGAATGGCAGCAACTGGATAAAGCCGGGCATTTCTGGGGCGCTTTTCACGAGAGCCGCCTGGGAGTTAATGCTTTGCGGGCTGCCGGAGTAAAAGGAAATAAGACTATTATTTACGGCGGACTATTGGGCTTTGTATTGCAATCGCCTATAGAGTGGCTGGATGGGTATGCGCCGGAATACGGCGCTTCAGTAGGCGATTTAGGAGCCAACGCCTTGGGTTCGCTGGCGGTTATATCACAAGAAATAATCTGGGGACAATTACGCTTGCAGCCTAAATTTTCTTTTCATTCTTCGGGACTGGCGCCGCGCCGGCCGCAGGTATTGGGCAGCAATCTTCCGGAACAAATTTTAAAAGATTATAACGGCCAAACGTATTGGCTTTCGGCGGATGTAGCCGCATTTTTACCCTCAACAAGTAAATATCCCCGCTGGCTGAACCTGGCCCTGGGATACGGGGGTGATCAGATGCTGTTTGGCGAAGTGGCTACGAACCGGCAAAACGGCTACCAGGCCTACCGGCAATTTTACCTGGCCTTAGACTTAAATTTATTATCCATTAAAACCCGGAGTAAATTTTTGCGGACCGCCTTTTACGTACTTTGCAGTATACATTTGCCGGCTCCTGCCGTAGAATATAACCCAAAACAGGGCTTTCAGATTCATCCCCTGTATTTTTAAATCTTTAAAATCAATTTAAAATATGAATATTGGCGATCGTGTACGGCTTTTACATGGCCGGGAAGAAGGTATTATTACCCGTTTTATTGGCCCTGACCAGGTAGAGATTGCAATTGAGCATGATTTTACTATTCCGGTTATGCGCCGGGAAGTGGTGGTAGTAGCAGCCGAAGAAACCAAATTTTTTGGCCAAAATAGCCATGCAAACGAGCTGGTCAATGCCAAAGAGTCGCTCGAGCCTAAGGCTCCGTTAATATCTACTAAAGGTTTGTATGTAGCATTAACCAACCAGTCAGAGGAATTACTGGCCGTTACCATCCTGAATAATACAGATTTTGATTTGCTATTTACTTACGGCGAAGAACAAAACGGCCGTTATAAAGGCATAACTAACGATAAACTAAACGCCAAAACTTTTAAAGTAGTAGGTCATCTGCATCTGAAAGATTTTGATAAGTGGCCCGATCTGGTATTACAATTTATTCAGCACCGGGTTAATGGCGTAAACCTGCTGGAACCCGGCAACCGCCGCTTAAAATTTAAAGCTTCTTCTTTTTACAAAAGTAAAAAGATAGCTCCTATAATCAATAAGGAAGCTTACGTATTCCAGGTAGATATAAAGCAGGAAAACGTAGACTTACTAAAGCTTCAGGATAAAATGGCCGATCCTGCCCTAGAAACTTCTCCGGAAAATTACAGTTTAAAAGCTCCTTCGCACGAAGTAGACCTGCACATTCAAAAACTTACCGACGTTGACCCGGCTACTATGAGTAATAGCGAAATGCTAAAACTACAGCTCCAGGTTTTCCAGGATAATTTAGACCGGGCTTTAGCCGCCAATATGCACGAAATAATTTTTATTCACGGCACAGGCAACGGAGTGCTCCGCAACGAAATCCATAAACTCCTGAGCCGGAATAAACTGATAAAGTTCTACGAAGATGCCCGCAAAGAAAAATTCGGTTATGGCGCTACACTGGTTCGATTGAAATAAAGTTTATCGCTCGTTTTAATCTAATCGCTCTTTCTTATCTAATAGAAGAATTGCGAGATCTTTAATTTACAGTATTATTTCTTTATCAGCATTGTAAAGACTAACTGTATTTACAATGCTGATATATGCTAAGTGAAAGTAAATCAATCCTTTTACCTTCTATCTGTAAATTGATCTGTAACTTTTTGTAACTTTGTAAAAAATATAGCAAACCGTCTTATCGCTGCGCCCGCGGGCGGAGAGGAAAGTCCGGGCAACACAGAGCATCCTACTTCCTAACGGGAAGGGTCTTTTCCGGCGACAGAAAAGATACAGCCAGTGCCACAGAAAATAACCGCCCTATTTTAATTATGAATTAGAAATTCAAAATTAGAAATTACCCAATTTTTAATTTTTAATTTATAATTTCTCATTATAAAGGGTAAGGGTGAAAAGGTGCGGTAAGAGCGCACCAGTACAGCCGGTAACGGGTGTAGCTGGGTAAACCTTAGGCGTTGAAAGACCAAATAGGCTGACAGCTCAGGGTACAGAAAACAGTTTGCAGTAAACAGTTACCAGTTTATTCTGATAATTGATAACTGCTCATTGATAACTGTAACCTGATAAGGGCGGCTCGTCCGATGTCAGTGGGTAGGTTGATGGAGCCGGTGCGTGAGTGCCGGCCTAGATAAATGATAAGACCGGAAGCTTTGCTTCCGGACAAAACCCGGCTTACAGGTTTGCTATATTTTTTATTTTTAATACCTCTTTATCAGCTAATACAACTCCCCTAACCTCTGCGGATTAATAAATCGGTTAAATCAAAATTTATATTCTTTGCTTTTAACTTTTAAACTCATCTAAAAACTTCTTGGGGCATTACACGTCTTTTAGATTAATATTTGTACTTTGTCCCGTTAGTCAGTTTTAACGCAGCTTTAAACGAATGCCCAAAATATTAATTATCGACGATGAGCGGGCCATCCGCTACACGTTAAAAGAAATACTGGAATACGAAAACTATACTGTAGACGAAGCCGAAAACGGCGAAATCGGCCTGGACCTGCTTTCCAAAACCAAATACGACGTAGTTTTGTGTGATATTAAAATGCCCAAAATGGATGGTATCGAGGTTCTAAACCGGGCTATGGAAATAACCCCTGATACGCCATTTATAATGGTATCGGCCCATGGCACCATCGAAACAGCCGTAGAGGCCACCAAAAAAGGTGCCTACGATTTCCTGCAGAAACCACCCGATTTAAACCGGCTGCTCATAACCGTTCGCAATGCCATTGATAAGGTAAACCTGGTAACTGAAACCAAAACCCTTAAAAAGAAAATTTCCAAAAATTCGGAAATGGTGGGCTCCTCTGCCGCCCTGGAACGCGTACGCAAAGCCATTGAAAAAGTAGCCTTAACCGATGCGCGTGTACTGATTACCGGCCCCAACGGTGCCGGCAAAGAAATGGTTGCCCGCCAGTTACACGAAAAAAGCAATCGTTCTAACGGCCCGCTCATAGAAGTAAACTGCGCCGCCATACCCAGCGAATTAATTGAAAGTGAATTATTTGGCCACGAGAAAGGCTCTTTTACGTCGGCGGTAAAACAACGTATAGGTAAGTTTGAGCAAGCCAACGGTGGCACCTTATTCCTGGATGAAATCGGGGATATGAGTTTATCGGCTCAGGCAAAAGTATTACGGGCTTTGCAGGAAAACAAAATTACCCGGGTGGGCGGCGAAAAAGAAATAGCGGTAGATGTACGGGTAATAGCGGCTACCAACAAAGATTTAATAAAAGAAATAGAAGCTCGTAATTTCCGCGAAGACTTGTACCATCGTTTAGGCGTTATATTAATTCATGTGCCGCCCTTAAACGAACGCCGCGAAGATATTCCGGAACTGGCAAACAAGTTTCTGGCCGACATTGCCCGCGATTACGGAAATAAGCCCAAAGCTTTAACGCCGGAAGCCATGGCTTTTTTGCAAAATTTAGATTGGCGAGGAAATATCAGGCAATTACGCAATGTAGTAGAACGACTGGTTATTATGAGCGATGAAGTGATTACGGAAGAGGACGCCCGGGCTTTTGCTTTACCCGCCACGGCTTAGTTCTTATTCCGTTCCGGATTTTTAAATTACGGGTATAAATCTTTTTATTTCAGGTGAATACCCGGTATAACAATTATAAACTCTAATCGTTACATCTAAAAAGCTGATATTCTTTTCGTAATATATTGCATGAAAAAGCTACTCGTTATAAATAGCTGTTTACTCATATTTGTTTTGTGCAGCGCCTTGTTCTGTGACAAGCCCCCACAGTACGATGTTGTTCCGCACATAGATTATGTACGCACCGATAGGAATCGCACCTTAGAAGGTGAGGCCATTGTGGAAGAAATTATTCCGATTATTCATTTTGAGGACGGTGATGGTGATTTGGGACTAACGGCGGAGAACGTAGAAAACCCTCCTTATAACGAAGGCGATAATATGAATAATTATTTCGTTGAATACTATATTAAAAGGGACAATGCTTTTGAACCTTTAGGTTTACCTTATAACCCGCCTTATCGCTTTTTCCCCTTATCGCCGGATGGACGGGTAGGCCCTTTAGAAGGTGATTTAAAATTAAGCATAACCTTTGATGAACGCACCATTAACAAGTGGATACAAAGAGGAGATATTATAAAATTCCGGATTAAAATACGTGATCGGGCCCTTAATGTAAGTAATACCGTAGAATCGGGCGAAATAGAAATGTTTGTTCCTTAGCAACATAAATAAAGGAAAATAGAAAAGCCTGGTAAGTAATTTACCAGGCTTTTTTTATGCGGGGTCTTTGTACTAATATATAGATGGATATTTGACCGGGTCGGCTTCGTGCATTATCTCATAAACCCCGTCAAAAATATCTTCAGCGTTGGGTTTAGAAAAATAATCGCCGTCGGATGAGTAAGAAGGCCGGTGCTCCTGGGCCGCAATGGTACGAGGCTGCGAATCTAACCACTGATAGGCATCTTGCTCATCTAATACTTTCTGCAGCATAAATGCCGTTCCGCCGCCCGGCACGTCTTCATCCGTAAATATCACGCGGTGCGTCTTCTTAATAGAATCGGTAATGGTATGATGAATATCAAACGGCAACAAAGATTGCACATCTATTACTTCGCACTTAATACCAAATTCCTCCAACTGACGGGCAGCTTCCAGCACTACGCGGCACATAGAACCATAAGTTACCAAAGTAATATCGTCGCCTTCTTTTAAAATTTCGGGTACGCCCAATGGCACGGTAAACTCGCCAATGTTGTCCGGAATACGCTCTTTTAACCGGTAACCGTTTAAACTTTCAATAATTAAGGCCGGATCGTCGGACCGGAACAAGGTATTGTAAAAGCCGGCCGCCTGGGTCATATCGCGGGGAACTAGTACATGCATACCGCGCAGGCTGCTTAATACCACCCCAATAGGCGAACCAGAATGCCAAACGCCCTCTAAGCGGTGCCCCCGGGTACGAACAATAACGGGTGCTTTTTGTCCGCCTTTGGTACGGTACTGCAAACAGGCCAGGTCATCAGATAAAATCTGAATGGCATATAACAGGTAATCGAGGTACTGGATTTCGGTTATGGGCCGTAAACCCCGTAAAGCAGCTCCTATTCCCTGACCGGCAATGGTACATTCCCGTATACCGGTGTCGGTTACCCGCAACTCGCCGTATTTTTCCTGCAGACCCGCAAAAGCCTGGTTCACATCGCCAATTTTGCCCACATCTTCGCCAATGGCAAATATACGGGGGTCACGGGCCAGGGCCGCATCAAAACACGCCCCTAATACCTCCCGGCCATCTACCAGCGGGCTGTTCTGAGAATAAATTGGTTTTACCTCGGGTACCAGCAACGGCGACTCATCCGACTGACTGATTACATAGGAATTATAGCGGTCTGCATTTTCGCCGATTACCCGTTCTAACCAGCCAATTAAATCGCGTTTGGCCGGTGTTTTCTCCGTCCGGATAAAACGCAATGCTTTTTTAACGGCTTTTATAGCATCGTAGCGGTTGGGGGTAAGGGTTTTACGTAACTCCGAGGCAATTTCGGATAGGCGGCCTACGTATTCACTGGCAGTCTGGGCAACTAACTGATCGAGGTAAGCCTGGGCTTCTTCCTGATCTTGATTTATTTCATCGATATAACTATTCCAGGCATTGTTTTTGGCTTGGCGGGCAGTTTCTCTAGCTTCGGTTTCTAAAGTATTCAACTGATCAGAGGTAGCATATTCATTCGCCAGAATCCATTCCCGCATTTTCCGGTTGCAGTCAAACTCTTCTTCCCAGGCCAGGCGTTCTTTCGATTTATAGCGCTCGTGCGAACCCGAAGTAGAATGGCCCTGGGGTTGAGTTAATTCTTCTACGTGCACCAGAACGGGCACATGTCCTTCGCGGCAAATAGGAACGGCTTTGGCATATACTTCGCATAAGCCAGCGTAATCCCAGCCTTTCACATTATATATTTCGAAGCCTGGTTGTTCTTCACCTTGGCGCTGAAATCCTCTTAATACTTCCGAAATGCTGCCTTTGGTAGTCTGGTACTCCGAAGGCACCGAAATACCGTAACCATCGTCCCACACCGAAACCAGCATGGGTATTTGTAATACGCCGGCAGCATTAATGGCTTCAAAAAACATGCCTTCGGAAGTAGAGGCATTGCCAATGGTACCAAAAGCCACTTCGTTGCCGTTAACCGAAAAATCAGTCATCGATTTTAAATCGGGATTTTCGCGGTACAGTTTAGACGCATACGCCAAGCCCACTAAACGGGGCATCTGAGCAGCGGTAGGCGAAATATCGGCACTGGAATTTTTTATTTGCATTAAATTTTTCCACTTGCCGTCTTCGTCCAGTGAACGGGTTCCGAAATGACCAGTCATACATCGGCCGGCGGTAGCCGGTTCGGCTTCTACATCGGCGTGGGCATATAGCTGCGCAAAGAACTGTTCTAAAGTCAGTTCTCCGATAGCCATCATAAAAGTTTGATCACGGTAATACCCCGAGCGAAAATCGCCGGCTTGAAAGTAGCGGGCCATAGCCAGCTGCGGCACTTCCTTGCCATCGCCAAAAATACCAAATTTGGCTTTGCCCATAAAAACTTCCTTGCGGCCAATAAGACTAGCCTGCCGGCTTTCACAAGCCAGGCGGTAATCCCGGAGAATTTCTTCTTTACTGAGCTTTTGGGTTTTCAACAGCTCGAATTTATACATATTCCTGCATTTTATTTATTGGAATTTGAGAACAAAATTACTTAAAACCAAATTTATTTCAAATTCGGCCTAAGAGTTAAAGGTTAAGGTATCCAGCTTTAATTATAAAATTTTGAAACTTATTTTATTTTAATTATCTTTATATACAAATTTGTTGTGGTAACATTATTTAAATATAAAGGGATGATTAAAAAAACTTTATTTTTATTTCTTAGCTTTTGTTTTTTGGCCTTAACAAATAAATTGTACGCGCAGGGCACTTTACAGTTCGAAAAACAAACCCACGAATTTGGGGAAGTGCCGCAAGGTACTCCGGTTACGTACGAATTTAAATTCAAGAATACCGGCAATGCGCCCATTGTTATTTCCAATGTACAGGCTTCCTGCGGGTGTACTACCCCGGCTTGGACCAATACACCGGTAGCACCTGGTAAAACCGGCTCTATAAAAGCCCAGTACAATGCGGCGGCTATGGGCGCTTTCAATAAAAGTATTACGGTAACCTCAAATGCCACCAACAGCTCGGAAGTAGTTTTTATAAAAGGAACGGTATTAGATAAAGCGCAAATAAAAAAAGAAGTAACTCCCGCCCAAAAAGCCGCCTCCGCCAGGGCAACGCTCCAAAAAACAGCTTATGATTTTGGCAAACTGGAAAGCGGGCAGCAAGCCTTAACCCGGATTAGTATAAAAAATACGGGCAAAGAAGACCTGGATGTAACCAATGTAAGCTCCGCCTGTAACTGCGTTACCTTTAAAACTTTAACCCCCAAAATTAAGCCCGGAAAAGAAGGAATTGTGGAACTAACTTATACACCCCGGGTGTTAGGAAATCAAATAGAAGCTGTTACAATCAGCTCAAACGATATGATTACGCCGGAAGTAAAAGTTAGCTTAAAAGCAAAAGTAGTGCAAAGCTTATCGGCTCAAAGCGTTATAAAGGAGAACAGCGCTGCTGTTCCTTTCAAATAGCATCAAAGATTTTTTCATAGTTTTATTTTGACTAATGGCAGTGATATTATCGCTGCCTTTTTTTATTTCTATTAATTTCGTTGGGTATTTAGCTATTTAATCCGGCTTTAAATTTTATTATTACCGGTAAGGTATTGTATATTTGCGGCGATTTATAGTAACCTTACTCTCCTAATTACATGATCATAGGTCTTCCAAAAGAAATTAAAAATAACGAAAACCGGGTGGCTTTAACGCCGGGCGGAGTTGCCGATTTAAAAAAACACGGACATACCGTTTATGTACAAACTTCTGCCGGACTGGGCAGCGGCTTTAAAGATGCCGAATACGAAGCTGCCGGAGCTTCCATTCTGCCTACCATAGAAGAAGTTTATGGTATTGCCGAAATGATTGTGAAAGTAAAAGAGCCTATCCAGTCGGAATACAACCTGATTAAAGAAGATCAGTTGCTGTTCACTTATTTTCACTTTGCTTCTTCCGAAGAACTAACCCGGGCTATGATCGAGCGCAAAGCCATTTGCCTGGCTTACGAAACCGTTGAGAAAAAAGACCGCTCCTTGCCTTTGTTAATACCCATGAGCGAAGTAGCCGGCCGCATGGCCCCGCAGGAAGGCGCCAAATATTTAGAAAAACCTTTACAAGGCCGGGGCATATTGTTAGGCGGCGTACCGGGGGTTAAACCAGCTCATGTGTTAGTTTTAGGAGGTGGCGTAGTTGGTACCCAAGCCGCTAAAATTGCGGCCGGTTTAGGCGCCCATGTTACAATTATGGATATTAACCTAACCCGGCTGCGCGAACTGGACGATATTATGCCGGCCAATGTAGATACCCAGATGTCGAATGAATATAATATCCGGGAAGCCATAAAACAGGCTGACTTAATTATCGGGGCAGTTTTAATTCCGGGAGCCAAAGCGCCGCACTTAATTACCCGCGACATGCTAAAGGACATGAAACCCGGTACTGTTTTGGTAGATGTTGCCGTAGACCAGGGCGGTTGCATTGAAACCTGCCACCCGACTACCCACGAAAACCCAACTTTTATTATTGATGAAGTGGTGCATTACTGCGTGGCCAACATGCCGGGTGCCGTGCCGTATACTTCTACTTTAGCTTTAACCAACGCCACTTTGCCGTATGCCCTGCAACTGGCTAACAAAGGCTGGAAAGGCGCCTGCCTTATAAACGAAGATTTAAAATCTGGTTTGAACGTTATAAAAGGAGAAGTAGTTTATAAAGGAGTAGCAGAAGCCTGGGATTTACCGCTTACCGATGTAAATGAAGTTTTAGCGGCCGCTTTATAAATTATTTATATTTTAGATATTAGTTTAGAAAGCCTTTCTGCTTCAGAAAGGCTTTTTTGTTTATTCCTAAAGCCAGTTAAACTGGTCCTGGATATTATGTTTCCGATTAAGTACCAAATTTTATTTAAAAGACTGGCCTGGCTGCTGTTATTTTACCAGCTTTTTCGGGTAGCATTTTACTTTTTTAACCAGGATGTTTTTGCCGAAATTACCGCGGCCAACTTAACCGGGGTTTTCCTGCACGGCTTGCGCTTCGATGCGTCGGCTATTGTGCTCATTAATCTGCCTTTTATTGCTTTATCGCTTTTTACGCCCGAAAAGAAAGTAGCTACTAAAAAGTTTCAGAAGTGGTTACTAGTTTTGTACGCCGCAATTAATATTCCGTTCTTTTACCTGAACTTAACCGATATGGAATATTTCCAGTTTATCGGCCGCCGTACCACCAACGAATTGTTTACCATTACCCAGGATATCCTGGAACAAGCCAACCATTTATTCCTGGATTACTGGTATTTTTTCCTGGCTACTTTATTCCTGGGTTTTCTTCTGATAAAATTTTATCCCGCTTATCGTCCCGAAAAAATACCCAACGATAAATATACGCTCTTGCAAAATATAATGGCTGTTTTGTTCTTTGCTATTGTTTGTGTGGTAATTATCCGGGGAGGCACCCAGTATAAACCTTTAAACGTAGGCCACGCCCTGGTACACGAACCAGCCGTACTGAGCAACTTAGCCTTAAACAGCACTTTTACCTTTGTGCGCAGCCTCGATAATGTTACTTTAGAAAGAAAAGCTTATTTTAAAAGTCAGGAAGAAGCTGCCCGATACCTGCAGTTTGACCCGGATAAATACCTGCACCCAACCGAACCGCCGGTGCGGGATAATGTCGTAATTTTAATTTTAGAAAGCTTTGGCTCCGAATATACGGGCATCGAGAACGATGACCGGGGATATACTCCTTTCTTCGATTCGCTGGCAGCCCAAGGCACCTTATTCCGGGAAAATTATGCCAACGGCAGGCGGTCTATACTGGCGGTGCCTTCTATTCTGGCCGGTTTACCTTCGCTCATGGACGATTCTTTTATTTCTTCCGGTTACGAATCCAATCAGTTATACGGCTTAGGCAGTATACTGGAACCCGCCGGCTACGCTACTTCTTTCTTTCACGGGGCTGCTAATGGCAGCATGAGTTTCGATGCTTTCACCAAACAAATAGGTATCAAAAAATATTACGGCTTAAACGAATATCCTAAAAACTTAAGAGCAAGAGATTTTGATGGCTTATGGGGTATATTCGACGAACCTTTTTTGCAGTTTACCGTGCAGCAACTCAGCCGCGAAAAGCAGCCTTTTGCTACTACCATTTTTACCTTGAGCTCACACGATCCTTATACCCTACCGGAGCAATATCAGGGCCGTTTTCCCAAAGGGCCTTTACCTTTGCACGAAACCCTGGGCTACACCGATCATGCTTTACGCCAGTTTTTTAAAGCAGCCGCACAACAACCATGGTACGACCATACTCTTTTTATACTCACCGGCGATCATACGCAAAAAACCAGACGGCCCGGCTACAAAAATACAGTTGCCCAGCATAAAGTGCCTTTGCTGTTGTTTCATCCGTCTAAATCTTTTGCTTACGCCGATCCGCATAAAGTAACCCAGCACGTTGATATTTTACCGACCATTGTAGATTACCTGAATATACCAACTAATAAGCTGTTACCTTTCGGACAATCGGTTTTAGATACTACCCAAACCGGCCGGGCCCTGTATTACGCCAGCGGCATGACTTCTTTGGTAAAACGTGATTATATAACCCTGCTGCGCCCTAACGACGAAGTAAAACTTTATGGTTACCGTACGCACGGTTATGATTATCTTAAAAAACCTGTACCTTCAAAAGAGCAGCCCTACAACCAGGAATTAAAAGCTTTGGTACAGTATTACCGCAATGGCCTGGTAGATAATAACCTGTATTACTGGCTGGAAAAAGAAAAAACTGGTACCAATACCCAAGAGTAATTATATATCTAGTTCGCGGTAATCCGGAATGTGGTCGAGGGGTTGAATGCGGACTTGGTCTTGTACCTGCCAGCAGAAATGATCGATGCCATTCGTTAGCACTACGAGCCGGGCCGCTAAAGTTTTATTATACAGGGTAGCCTGTTTTATTACTTCTGCCGTAATAGCTACGTCGGTGGCTTTGCATTCTACCAGTAAAAGAGGCCGGCGGTCTGTATCGTAAATACAAATATCTGTGCGCTTGGCTAAGGTGTTGTAAGTTATGCCTCTTTCCACCGAAATCAATCCTTTGGGATAATGCAGGTGGCTGATTAAATAATTTATAAAATGCTGCCGCACCCATTCTTCCGGCGTAAGCACCACATATTTCCGGCGGATAAAATCAAAAATCTGGGTTTGTTCCGCAGATTGTCTAAGTTTGTAATCGTAAGCCGGTAAATTAAGCTGTCGCATTTTTCAAAATTAATAAATTAAAGCGCTTAAGCTTTACTTTAAAAACATAACCTTATAATTTATATCTATTTCTTATTCTATGAAAACCAAAGAAGATATTGTAAAAAACTGGTTGCCCCGCTATACCGGCACCGCTTTAGAAGATTTTGGCCAATACATTCTCCTGACAAACTTTCTTAACTACGTGCACATGTTTGCCGAGCGGTATAATGTAGAAGTAAAGGGCATAGATAAACCCATGCAAACGGCTACCGCCGAAAATATTACCATTATTAATTTTGGTATGGGCAGCCCGGTAGCGGCCACCGTTATGGATTTATTATCGGCCGTGGCTCCCAAAGCGGCTTTGTTTTTGGGCAAATGCGGTGCCCTTAAAGATAAAGTAAAGGTAGGCGATTTAATTTTACCGATTGCCGCCATTCGCGGCGAAGGTACTTCCAATGATTATTTACCGCCCGAAATACCAGCCCTGCCTTCTTTCCGGATGCAACGCGCCCTTTCTTCCATCATTAAAAAATACGAACTGGATTACTGGACCGGTACTGTTTATACCATGAACCGCCGGGTGTGGGAACACGACGAAGAATTTAAAGCTTACCTTCGCAAAGTACGGGTATTAGGCATCGACATGGAAACAGCTACCATATTTGTGGTAGGCTTCGTGAACAACATTCCGCACGGGGCTTTGTTATTGGTTTCGGATAGCCCCATGACGCCCGACGGTGTAAAAACTGCCGAAAGTGACCGGAAGGTTACTTCCGAATATGTAACGAAACATTTAAATATCGGCATTGACTCCATGATAGAACTGCGGGATTCCGGCGAATCGGTTAAACACTTGCGCTATGAATAATATAGTACGGGGCGCTTGCCTTCTGCTTTTGTTTGTTTCGGGTTTGAGTAGTTGCCGTGATAAAACAGCCGTTGATTTAATTGTTTACAACGCGAAGGTTTATACCGTTGACCAGGATTTTACCGTAGCTGAAGCTTTTGCCGTGCAAGATGGCAAATTTGTGGAGGTGGGCAGTTCCCGTTTTATCCGGGAAAAATACCATAGTAAAAAAGAAATAGATGCGCACGGCACATTCGTTTACCCCGGTTTTATAGATGCCCACGCTCATTTTGTACGTTATGCCCAAAACCTGCAGCAGGCTGATTTAGTCGGCACCAATTCTTTTGCCGAAGTAGTGGCAAAGTTAAGCGCCCAGCGAAAGAAATATCCCCAAAGTACCTGGCTGCAGGGCCGGGGCTGGGACCAAAACGATTGGGCCAATAAAGACTTCCCGACCAATGATACTTTAAATATCTTATTCCCGGAGGTGCCGGTTTTAATAACCCGCGTAGATGGACATGCCGCTTTAGCCAACACCCCAGCCTTGGCCTTAGCCGGCGTAACAACTGCTTCTTCGGTTTCGGGTGGTGTTATTCAAAAGAAAAACGGGAAGTTAACCGGCTTGTTGGTTGATAATGCCGTGGACCTGGTAGCCGATAATATACCGGCTTTTCGTAACCATGAGTTGCGGCAAATAATACAAGCGGCGCAGCAGAACTGCTTTGCCGTGGGCCTGACTACCGTAGATGATGCCGGCCTGGAAAAACCCGTAGTTGATCTGATCGATTCGATGCAGCGCGACGGCAGCCTGAAAATGCGGTTGTATGCCATGCTGAATCCATCGGAAACCAACAAAACGTATTATTATAAAAATGGTCCTTACCAAACGCCGCGCTTAACGGTGCGGGCCTTTAAAATTTATGCCGATGGTGCTTTAGGTTCGCGGGGTGCCAGCTTACTACAGCCGTACCACGATCGGCCCCAGGAAACCGGATTTCTATTGCAGGACACGGCTTCTTACCGGAAAATAGCCCGGGAACTGCACCAATTAGGTTTCCAGATGAATACCCACGCCATCGGCGACTCAGCAAACCGCCTGATATTGGATATTTACGGAAAAACTTTAAAAACTAAAAACGACGCGCGGTGGCGGATTGAACATGCGCAGGTTATTAATCCGCAGGATATTAATAAGTTTGGCCGGTATAGTATTTTACCTTCGGTACAGCCTACCCACGCTACTTCGGATATGTACTGGGCCGGTGAACGGTTAGGCCCCGAACGGATTACCCATGCCTACGCTTACCAGGCTTTGTTAAAGCAAAATGGCTTGATGCCGCTGGGCAGCGATTTCCCGGTAGAAGATATTAATCCGCTTTATGGTTTTCACGCGGCGGTAGCCCGGCAAGATGCCAAGAATTACCCAGCAAAAGGCTTTCAAAAAGAAAACGCTCTCAGTCGCGAAGAAGCTTTAAAAGGCATGACCATTTGGGCCGCTTACGCCAACTTCGAAGAAAAACAAAAAGGCAGTATTGAACAACAGAAACATGCCGACTTTGTAATATTGGCGGATGATATTATGACTTTAGATTTTTCCGGCATACGCAACGTTCCGGTTTTACAAACTTTTATAAACGGGGAAGAAGTTTATCGCCGCCGTTAATTAACTGTTTGCCACAAATTTCAAACCCAGGATAGAGCTTATTAAAAGAAAAATAAAGAAAACCCGCCAGAAATCGGATGGTTCCTTAAAAAAGAAAATGCCGATAATTACCGTACCTACGGCGCCAATACCCGTCCAGACAGCATAACCGGTGCCCAGCGGAATGGTTTGTACGGCTTTGCTCAGGAAAACAAAACTCAGAATAGTACTGATTAAGAAACCTATGGTGTATTTGGTATTGGTAAAATTATCTGAAAGTTTCAGACAAGTGGTAAAAGCCACCTCAAAACAACCTGCTAAAATTAAAAAGAACCAAGCCAACGTAAATGATTTTTATATTATGTGGTAAATCAGCATAAAGTATTTTAAAGTATTTCAACTGATTTTGGTCGGGATTAGTTTTGCTTCCTCCTGATTGTTGCTGATACCCTAATTAGCGATCGTCTTCAATAATGCATTATTAACTACAGAGCCAGCAAGTATGTGATAAAAATTTGCCAGGTTAAACTACCGGAGCTTTAACTTGGGTTGCCCCCTTATTTTCTCTGATAGTGGCTAAAATAATAAAGCCGATAACAAAGAAGGTAATCAGGGCCAAAACACTGTTACGCATGGTACCCGTTATTTGGGCAATAGCTCCGTAAGCAAAGGTTCCCAGCACAATGGCTACTTTTTCGGTGATATCGTAAAAACTAAAAAAAGAAGCGGTATCGGCGGTTTCGGCCGGAATAAGTTTGCTGTAAGTAGATCGCGATAAAGATTGAATGCCGCCCATTACCAACCCTACCATGGCAGCTAAAGCATAAAAGGCATATTCGGAGTAAACAAAATAAGCCCCGATGCATATTCCTATCCATAAAACCACCGAAACGGCCAGGGTTTTAATGTTACCAATGGCAGCCGACAACCGGGCAAAACCATAAGCCCCCGCAATGGCCACTAACTGTAAAATTAATATAGTTGTAATCAGCTTTTCGGCGGCCAGGTGCAGTTCTTTGTCGCCGAAAATGGTAGCCACGTACATAATAGTTTGTACGCCCATGCTGTAAAAAAAGAAAGCCAGCAAAAAACGTTTGAGCAAAGCCATTTGCTTAACCTGCCCGAAAACTTTTTTTAATTCGTGAAAACCATTTAACACCCAACTTCCCTGCCGAGGTTTACTATGGGCATTTTTAGGTAAATAATAAAACGTATAATGGGCAAAAGCAAACCACCAGATACCGGTGGTCAGGAAAGAAATGCGGGGCGGTAAACTTGTATTGGCCGGGTCTAAGCCAAACAATTCGGGCTTTAAAACCAAGGCCAGATTAGCTACTAAAAGCAAAACGCTGCCAATATAACCCCAGGAAAAGCCACGGGCACTTAAGGTATCGTACTGGTCTTCGGTGGCAATATCGGGCAGATAAGAATTATAAAATACAATACTACCGGTCCAGCCCATAGCGGCCAGCATAAACAAAAACATAGAAACAGTAAAAGTATCTTTCGTAAAGAAAAATAATCCGGCACAACACACCGAACCGATATAACAGAACGCCCGCAAAAAAAGCTTTTTCCGGCCACTATAATCAGCAATGGCGGTTAGAAAAGGGTTCAGAAACGAAATAATAAGATAGGAAAAAGAAATGGCGTAAGAAAATAAAACCGAAGAGTTTATATTAAAACCTAAAAACCGGACCATATCAGAGCCATCGGTATTTTTAGCTATAGCACCGTAATAAATAGGAAATATGGTAGATATAATAACCAGGGAATAAGCCGAGTTGGCCCAATCATAAAAGCACCAAGCTCTTGTAACTTTAGGATCGTTTTTACCGGGAAGCATATATAAATAAATTATCTTACCAAAATAGCATAAAGGAAATATCCGGCTTATAAACGATAATCAATCATCTTCATTAAAAAAATTTGCCCGGTTAATGCCACCAAAGGTATTCAGAATAAATTGGTTTTAAAATCAGGTAAGAGGTATGTAAATTTTATTTAAGGTATATTTTAATGATTCTTCAAGTTCTAGTTATGAACCAGAGGACCGAATTTTCTTATTAATGGTTCTATATTAATTTAAAAATATAGAAAAACTATTATAAATTAAGAACAAACCTTAAATTTACAGTAAAGAATAGAAAACTTAAAAGATTGGGTTTTACAGGAGGAATTTTAATTTACGCAGATGTTTCATTTATTGAAGTTGGCCCAAACTGTTGTTAAAACCCGCGAAGATGTTTACGCTGAATTTTATAGCCAGGTGAACCTATCGGCGCAGGAGTTAGAAAACTGGCTAAAAACCGCTACCTCTAAAATTCCGGATGAAGGCAGCGAACTGGAGTTAATAATCGATAAAAAGATTTCCAGAAAAGTAGCTCGAATATTACGCAAAAAGAAATACATGCTAACCAAAGGCGACTATGCCGGCATGGAACAGGTTAGTAACGCTATTCAAAATATTTACCAGAAAAAACCCCGAGCTGATATATCCGAATCAAACTGGCGTTATGCCCTGATGAACCTGGGGCATGACCCCGAAAAACAGCCGCAGGTTAATTCTTAATGCACCACAAAAAGGCTCCGGACATATTCCGGAGCCTTTTTGTTTTTAAAGACTGACTTCAAAAAGGAATTTCTCTATTCTTTTAATTCTTGCTAAAACTTATAACTATTTCGGCCTGCATTCTGAATTTTTATCTTTTAAATACTTAACCGAAAGAAAATTAAAAATATTTGATACTTTCCTGTAACTAATGGCCATTAGGCTAGTGTCCCTTTCTGAATTTGCCATTTAACCTGCTATCTGCTTGAATTCATTTTCTGATATTGCTTTAATGCTAGAGGTAAAAAACGGGAACACCGACCAGCTGGGCTTGCTTTTTGAGCGGCACCACCGGGCTTTGTACAGCTTTTTTTACCGGCTGACGAGCAAAAGTGAAGTAAGTGAAGATTTGGTGCAGAATGTTTTTCTGCGCATGCTGAAGTACCGGCATACTTATACCGGGCAAGGTGAATTTAAAACCTGGATGTACCACCTGGCGCGTAACGTGCACGCCGACTTTTACCAGAAAAACAAGCGGCTAGGTTTTTCCGATGATTTTTCGCAATTGGAAAACAACCTGGAAAATGCTTATAACCCCGAAGAGCAAACGCAGAAAGAAGAAGAAATGCAATATCTCCAGGCCGCTTTAAACCGCCTGGATTTAGAGAAGCGGGAAATATTGGTACTGAATCGGTTTCAGGGATTAAAGTATAAAGATATTGCTGAATTGTACGGGTGTACCGAAGGAGCTATAAAAGTAAGAGCTTTCCGAGCCCTAGAAGAGTTAAAAAACATTTATTTAAAATTAGAGCGACGGGAAATAGTTTGATGGACGAAAAATTTGAAAAAGCCTGGGCTGGTTTTCTGGATGGAAGCCAGTCGGAAGAAGATAAAAAAGAAATTGCGGCGGCAATACAGTCGGGAGAAATAAAAGAAGAGCAGCTTACCCATCTGAAAAATTTTTACGATCAGTTGTCGGCCGTACCGGAACCGGAACCAAGCCCCAACCTGCGCCAGAATTTTTACCGGATGCTGGCCCAGGAAAAACAAAAAGAGGCGCAGCTTACAAACCAACGCCTCCTCCCCCAGCAGTGGCTGCAAAATATAGTGGCTTATTTTACTGTAGGCAGATTGGCCTACAGCATGGTGCTGCTGGGTTTAGGCGTAGCGCTGGGAATCTGGTTGAACCAACGCCCGAACCCCGACGGGGAAAAACTGGCCGCTTTATCCGGTGAAATGCAACAAATGAAAAAAATAGTGATGCTGACCTTGCTGGAAAAGCCTTCGGCTACGGAGCGGCTTAAAGCGGTGAACCTAACCAGCGACCTGGAAACCGCCGACAATAAAGTAATTCAGGCTTTGCTCCAGACCTTAAACCACGATCCCAGTGTAAATGTGCGTCTGGCTGCCATCGAAGCACTTTATGAGCACGCCGCCAACCCTATTGCGCGGCAGGGCCTGGTACAAGCTATTGGCCAGCAGGATTCGCCGTTGGTGCAACTGGCCTTAGCCGATATTATGGTGGCCATGCAGGAGAAAAATGCGGTGCAGCCGCTGCAAAAATTATTAAGGAAAAATAATTTAAATGAGGCGGTAAAGGCAAAAGTAAAACAAAGCATCCAGGTATTAATCTGAATTAGAATAAACGCATCATGAAAAAGATATTGGTATTTTGCCTGCTCAGCCATCTGGCGCTGGTTAATGGTTATGCCCAATCCTACACCGAAAAAATAAGTAAAACCGGCAGTTTTCCGCATCCCCAGGCTCCGCATGTGCTTTCGGTAGCGAATATTCAGGGTTTTGTGAAAGTAGAAGGCTATAACGGTGATAAAGTATTGCTGGAAGCAGAGAAAACCATTTCGGCTAAAAACCAAACCGACCTGGCCAAAGGCATGCAGGAAATGCAACTGCAATTAATAGAATCTGGCGACAGCGTGTACATTTACCTGGATGCCCCCTTTATCTTACGGAAAAAATCCCGGGGGCGAAGTATGAATATCAACATGGAAGACGTGGATTACGATTACAAATTTGACCTGACCTTAAAAGTACCATTTACTACAATTTTAGATGTCTCCACGGTAAATAACGGCGATGTAACAATAAACAATACCAGCGGCCCTATAAAAGTACGGAACGTAAACGGTGGCATTTATTTAAATAACATTGCCGGGGCTACCAATGCCAGCACCGTAAACGGACCGGTAGAGGTAATTTATGCCCAAAATCCGAGTGCTGATTCAAAGTTTAAAACCATAAACGGTAAGGTAAAAGTGCATTACGCACCTAAGTTAAACGCCACCGTTTCCTTTAAAAGCATGAACGGGCAATTTTACACCGACCTAACAGATTTAGAAATGCTGCCGGTAAATGTTACCCGCAATACCACTAACAACGGTTCCGGTACAGTATACAAAATTGATAAAAACCAGAATTATAAAGTAGGTCAGGGCGGTATTTCTCTTACGTTCGAAACCCTGAACGGTAATATCTACCTCCAGAAAAAGAAGCCATAATATTTATTATTCAGCAAGAAATTTACCCTAAAAATATGAGTACCTCTCTAAAAAGTTGGTTAGCCGTAGCGGGCCTGCTAATGGGCCTGGTTACCGCCAGCCTGGGCCAATCGGCTACAAACGAAACAATCAATATAACTCTGAGTCAGCCGGGTAAGCCGGGCACTTTAAGAGTAAATCTGTTGCATGGCTCTATAAACGTAAGCGGTTATAACGGCAAAGAAGTAACAGTTTCCTATGCCCAACGCGGTGGCAGAGACAATGACGATGACCGGAACGAAAGTGAAGGCTTACGCCGGTTATCTAATAATAATTTGGGCTTGGAAGTCCGGGAAGATAATAACAACATTTCAATTAAAACTTCTGCTATAGCGCAGCCCGTAGATTTAAATATACGAGTACCCCACAACTTTTCTTTAAAACTAAAAACTTTAAATAATGGCCAGATAACGGTAGAAGAAATAAACGGCGAATTAGATATAGATAACCTGAACGGCAATATTTTCTTGCGCAATGTATCGGGTTCGGCTTCGGCATCTACTTTAAACGGCAACATTGTAGCTACCTTCCGGAAAGTGACGCCCAATATGCCGATGGCTTTTAGTAGTTTAAACGGCAAAATAGACGTGTCGCTGCCGGCTACGGCTAAATTTAACGCCAAATTAAAAACCGATAACGGTGAGATATTTACCGACTTTGCTATAGCGATGGATAAAAGTGCTAAAGCAGTACAAAAAGAAAACCTCAGTTCTGGCCAACGCATTTACCTGGACAAATGGATGTACGGTTTGATTAATGGCGGTGGACCCGAAATGCTCTTTAAAAACTTCAACGGAAATATTTATATCCGCAAAACCAAATAAAAGTTTAGTTTATAAATTGTACGCTACCTTTATCTTCAGTAAAATTGATTATTATTGATATTAATTCTAATACGGCAAAGTACAGCGATAGAGAAGAGGGAAGCAGGAGAGAGTTAATACCATAATTTAGCAGCTGGATAAAGGGTTGGTCAACCTTCATGCTCACTCCTATCCATACTTAGTCCTTGTTTTTTCGTTTAGACTGAAGTTACGCTCCCATAGATAAGCAAATTTTCCAAAGCTAGGCTGCTGGCCGGAAGGAGTAGTTTGATAGGTGTATTTAAAGAGAATGAAGTTTTACTTAAGAAAGTTGAAATTGCTCAAACAGCTAAGTAAGATCCTTAGCCGAGGCAAAGGTTTGATTCTCGGATAAATAAACCGAAATGATTGTAATTTCCTTTTTTATAAAAATGAACAAAGTAACTTTTAGATTAACACCATTCATACTGCTTATATTATGTTTGGCCTGTCGTGTGTCTTCTAAAACAAATTCCCAAACACCAGCTCAAATCCAAGACCCTTTATTGTTTCCTAAAGATAATTACACAATCGAAACTGTAGTGGTTCCCACATCTGCTGGCGAGAAGAAGGTTACCTATCGCTCCTATAGGCATATTCCGTACGTGGCTAATCCGGTAGACAAAGATTATCAGAGTCTCAATGTAAGCGTTCCTATTAAAATTGATGATGTAAATGTGGATGCCGCAAGCGCTCCTATTTTATTTAAAAATGGCGTTGGGGGTTATATGTCCTCAAATAATGCGAAAACAGGTTCACAGGCAAATTCAGAAAGAGATAGACGGGAGGATTTAGCATTAGCGGCGGGTTATGTGGTGGTATTCCCAGGCAGCCGCGGACGCGATAATCAGGCAGCCGATGGCACCTATTATGGCAAAGCTCCTGCCGCCATTGTTGATCTGAAGGCAGCTGTACGCTACGTTCGTCACAACAAAGGCATCATACCGGGAAATACCGACTGGATTGTTTCCGTGGGTTGTAGTGCCGGTGGCGCGCTCTCGGCTCTCCTGGGCACATCCGGTAACAGTACTTTGTACGACCCGTATCTTAAAGAAATAGGTGCGGCCGATGCGGATGACAACATTTATGCCAGCGCCTGTTACAGTCCTATTACGGACCTGGAACACGCGGATATGGCTTATGAATGGATGTATGGCACTCTACCTACCCGCTCCGGCCAGGTAGATCAGGAGCATTCCATACAACTGAAAAACAGTTATGCTGCCTATCAAGCATCTTTAAACCTGCAGGGTAAAAATAATTTTGGGGTTCTTATTGCGGACAACTATGATGAATACTTACTGCAGTATTATTTCATACCATCGGCAAATAAATTCCTACAAGGGTTAACCGCAGAAAAGCGAACTGAATACCTGAAAAACAATTCGTGGATTACCTGGACGAACAATAGCGCTAAATTTAGCTTTTCCGATTATACTAAACATGCCGGAAGAATGAAAGGGCTTCCTGCCTTTGATGGTTTTGACATGAAGGTGCCCGAACCTATTTTGTTTGGTAATGAAACAACAAACGCCCGGCACTTTACAAATTTCAGTCTTCAGCATAGTACAGGTAATTCAAATGCTGAAATTGATGGTGGGTTGCAGCAAGTAGTGAACTTGATGAATGCTATGTATTTTTTAGGGCCAAAAAGCAGTAGCTGTGCCAAATATTGGTGGCTTCGAAACGGCAGCAAGGACAACCACACTTCCCAAACCATCATGATCAACCTGGCCACGAGCCTGGAAAATCAAGGAAGAAATGTAAACACCTGGGTGTTCTGGGACGGTGGCCACTGCGCAGACGAGGATCCGGAAGGCTTTATTAATTGGATCGGGGAAATAACCGGCTATAGGAAGTAAGAAAACACCAGAAGGTATCTAAAGGATTTATGTTGGATGGTAATCTCAGCAATGGCTGGAACAATTTGAAAATGTTATGCTGTTTGACGAAGCCAGCTTAGGGAATGCTGATTAAAGCAGCCAGGTGCAGGCAGTTATCAACTGTTAGGGCCTGGTAATATTCGACCAGATGGATGCCCAGCATCAGACAAGTGGCAACGGAAAACCAAATCACAATGAAGCAGGTTCGCCAGAATTACAATTACTGGGTAAACAGGTAAGCATGGCACCTGACTAGTGAAACGTGTCAGCCCGGCTACCTACATTTCTAAAGATGATCTGCCGTTCTTTATTCAACATGGTACCAAAGACCAGATAGGCCGACTGAGCAGTCCAAGAACTTTTAGGCCGAGCTGGTAAAAGTACTTGGGAAAGATAAACTAACCCTGACCTTGTTAGAGGGCGCCGGACATGGCGGCCCGGATTTTTAAACCCCGCAGAACCTGAAAAAGTTTTTGCCTTCTCTAGACAAGTATCGGAAGTAGTTGGTCTAATTCGGCATTTTGGTAAAGGGTATAGAAACCTTTACCTTCATATAGTAAAACATACAATACTAACATGGAAAAGAAGACCAATAAGTACCATTTAACCCTCAAGCTACTACAATCTGCCAACGGCCAGATTGAGAACCCAAAACAACTGGAGTTGGAGTTTGATAACCACGATGAAATATTCGGGATCATCGACAGGATAAAGGAAAAAGATATCTTCGGTAACCATGAGCAGGCGACAGAGTTTGCCATTGGTTTAAAAATGTTCAGTGAGGTGATGATTAAAAACAGGAATCATCCTTTGTTTGAGGAGCTAAAGCCTGCTTTTCAAAACTTTATGAAGCGGTTGAAGAGTATGTAAATACTTTAGATGAAAAGCAAAAAGCAACTGATCATCATTCTTATCTTAGGATCGCTGATTGTTATCAGCCTTTTTCCATAGGCATGTATTTGCCGGCCTTTCCGGCTATTGCTGCTTCGCTGAAGACTGATATTGCGCACATAAGCTATTCTTTACCAGTTATTATGCCGGGCTATGCGCAGGACAACTGATTGATGGTATTTTGATTAACCGTTTCGGTCCTATTTGGCTCTCACCAGTTCTACTCTTTTTTATCTTTGCAGTTTAAATATATAACTTCTTGTCGCATTTTAAACCGTCCGATTTTAAAGGGTACTTACAGTCAAGTTCAGGGAAGTCTTCTTTTACACTATGTCTCACATTTACGCTAAAACCTTTCTTCTCAGAAGCAAGATTAAACGAAAAGCTTCATTTAGAGTATACACAATAGAATAGTAATACCCGGTTCTAAACAACTTTCCGGTAAATCAGGCAAATCAGTCGGAATGCTTCGACCATTTATTGATTCCGCACTTCACCCCGGCAGTTTTTTAATATTTAAACCTTCAGAGATTAGACAATGCGCAAACAAATATTTCAACCGGCAATGCCTATTAAGCAAAATTGGTTAGACCTGGAAAACCTGGCTCAAATTGAACTTACCTCGGAAGAACAAGCCCATCCGATTGAGTGCGCGTTTACCTCGAACGAGGACGAAGCCTGGAGGGCAGCGCAGCCAGGGAAGCAGAAGATTCGGATTCTGTTTGATGAGCCGCAACAAATTACGCAGGTTCAGCTCAAGTTCCGGGAAATGGAGCAGGAGCGTACCCAGGAGTTCCTGCTGTGCTGGTTACCGGCGGGTAAAGAAACTTACCAAGATATTGTTCGGCAACAATATAATTTTAACCCTCCGCATACCATCCAGGAATTGGAAGATTACACGGTTAACCTGGAGGCTGTGCGAGCCTTAGAAATTACCATTAACCCAGATATAACCAGCAAAGGTGCCTATGCCTCCCTGGCACAACTACAAATAAGTTAATAGACACGAATGATTTACGCCGAGAGGAATATTAATTTAATAAGCAATGGCTTTTAAGTAATTTAAGCCTTTTTGAGAAATAATATATTTACCTTGCCGCGGATGACGTTTGTCCATTAAATTACTTTTGATAAACCGTTGCCTAAATAACGGATTAATATACTTGTTGTAGTTGGGCGTATTACAGGCAACGGAAATATATTCTAGAATGTCCGCTTGGCTTTGTGCCTGTAAACAGAATTCCAAAATTTCTTTTTTTACATCTTCTAACGGGGTAATTTCTTTTGTTTCAATCATAATTAGCTCATTTCTTTAGTACTTCATTTTAATAAAAAGGTAGCGTTCCAGAATACCAACTACGCTAAAGCAAACAAAGGCTTTAAACGTTTTACTAATGTAATAGATGGCAGCCCTCCGGATTAAAGCCCAAAATAGTTATTTTATCGCCTGAATAGGAACAAACTCTTTCCAATAGGCGGGTGTAATTAGGGCAAGGTGTTATAATCCTAAACCCAGCTTTCCGACTTTGGTTTGAAACATATACTGTTCTTCTAAACCCTGAATCTTAGATTGTAAAAGAGTAGCATACGTATCAACACGCTTCTTTTCTTCATTCATGGCGACATAAATTTCTTTGGATTTACGCTGTATGAAGGCCAATTGGGTTTGGTAGTCGGCTCTGAGGCGGGTTATACGGAAAGTTTCGGCTTCTGCTGCCGCCGTTAAATCTTGTATATGGTGGAGGATATTAGTAAAGAAAGCCGCTAATGCTGATTGCGTGCTTTCCAGGTGGGCTAATTCACATGGTGACAGAATAGAGTCCGGCAGACCCATGTTTAATAGCGGCTGAGCCAGGGCACAATACAAGGCGTAGCTTTCTTCTCTAGCAGCCATAACAGCATCTATTTCTTTTATTTCGGCCCGGAAGTTTAGCATCTTGCTTAAAGATTCTTCTTTTTTCTTCTTCGAGTTATTCAGTAACGAGGTTAATTCATTTATTAGATTCTCCAGCTCGTACTTAAGCTGCATGGGGCTTTTAACTAAATCAGTAATCATAACAATAAGTAAGGCAAGTTGATGGTAAAAGTAGTGTTTTAGGGGACTAGAAGACCGATTGCGGTAGATAGAACCGGAAGCAGGTTTTCTGATCCAGAAACTTTGTGTTTTTCATCTAGTATTGGAACAGGAAATTAGTACCATTGTGTATCCACTTCTCAAAAAAAGAGGTATCATTGTATTCGCCGGAAAGCAGTTGGAAGTCCGATTTATTCTTATCGGGTCGTGAGCCCATAAAGGTTTTTAAAGATTTCTGGTTATTCTCTACCCAATCCTGTCCTTTTTTCAAGCCTACGCATAGGTACTCATGGGTGGTAGTATCAACTAAGTATTTTCTGTTCATCTGATTAATTAAAATGAATAAATTAAATATTCAATGTGCCGTACCAGATAGTTTTATACTATTCCGTCAGGACAATAAAAAAGCCTTACTGGTAGTAAGGCTTTCATTCCTGATATAAAAGTTACAATTAAGCGAGTTTCACGTTAACTGCATTAAGTCCTTTTCTTCCTTCTTGCAGGTCAAAAGTTACTTGATCATTTTCTCTGATATCTTGCATGAGGTCAGATGCGTGTACAAAGTAATCCTGATCTGAATTTGTATCTTTAATAAATCCGAATCCTTTCAGGTCATTAAAGAATTTTACTGTTCCGTTATTCATATTGTGTTCTTGATTATATACCTACTACATAGTTATAAGTATATACGTTCCATATTTTTTACAATAATCACTAAAAATTTTACAATACTGCTATTCAGAGCCCTAAAGCATATTTTGCCGATATATATATGCCTTCGCTATAATTTACACCTTAAAAGATAAGAGGAAGTTTCCCAGAGTTTGGTTTTCTGTTAATAGATACTTGTTAAGGCTAAAAATTATCTTTACAAGTGCTAGGTAAGATTTTAATTCTAAACAAGCGACGCAAAACTTTGATTTTAGAAACTAAGAAGGCATAAATAGAATAAGAGCATGTTTAAATATTAAGGAAGAGGGAAAAAGAGCGAGTCAGCTGGTAAGCAAATAGTGTCTAAACTAGCATGCTTATGGAATCTCAATATAAAAGATTAACTGACTCGCAGTGGCGATTTATAAAAGAAATATTGCCCGTGCAACGAAAAAGGAAACATGCTCTTCGGGAGATAGTAGATGCTATCTTGTGGGTTTTACGCCTAGGCAGTCAGTGGCGAAACTTGCCGGATAGTTTCCCTAAATGGCAGTTGGTGTATTATTATTCTCGCCACTGGTACATTGGAAAGACTCAATTGGCAGCTTAATAGCTTAATATAAAAGAGAGGCAACAGCAGAAAAAGGAAGACACTCCCAGTCTGTTTACCATTGATTCACAATCGGTTAAAGTAGCTGCTTTTATCCAGCAAGATACGGGGGTGGATGGTAACAAGAAGATAAACGGACGCAATCGGCGCGTCATTATCGATACCTTGGGCTTAATCTGGGGCGTAGTGGTACATGCAGCTAACTTAGCCGATGGCACCATGGCTCAGCGAGTAGTAGACCCACGGTTAGGCTATCTGGACCGAATGAAAAAGATACTAGCCGACGAAGCTTATGAGAAGGTATTTCGGGAGTGGGTAACACAGAACATGCTGGGTGTGGAACTGGAAATTACAGCTAATCCGCCTCAAAGCAAAGGCTTTGTTCCGGTTAAGTGGCGTTGGAAGTGAGCGGGGATTTGCCCAGTTTAACTTCTTTAGAAGGCTCGGCAAAGACCATGAAAAGACCACTACTAGTGCTGAAGCTTGGATATTATGGCACAACTGCCAAATTGTTTTAAATCATATAACTTCATAAACATTATCTTACAAATTTAAACATACTCTAACTAAGGCTAATGAGAGCTATTTTATTACTAATTTTAAAATCTAGCCCTATTATTTAAGAAAGACGCGTACTTTCCTTATCTACTTTTTATTCTTCTGCTCAAAAAAGCTTATAACCTCCCTGTTAAATTCATGTGGTACCTCCTGCGGAGCATAATGAGAGGCATCTTTAAATATAACTAGTTTAGCTTCTTTAATATTATCCGCTATTGCTTTCGTGTGCGACTCCAGAATAACATCATGCTCTCCACTCATAATTAAAACCGGAACGAAAATAGCCTTCAGCTCCTTGTAACTCATGTTGGGTTCGGTAAGTAGCAAACGAAGAAGCCTTTTTTGATGCAATGACAGTTCATCATCTTTATACTTTAGTTCATTTAATTGCTTTTTAAACAGGTCCAGCAGTCCGCTTTCAATAGCTGTGTGGTCTGGAACAAGGTTAGCTCCCATAATAGCTATCTTATTCACGTATGCTGGATATTGAATAGCCATCTTCAAAGCGGTGTTCCCTCCGTCGCTCCAACCAAGTATGTGCACCTGCTTCAAATTCAAGGAATCTAGTAGCTGTTTCATATCAGAGGCAAACAAGTCGTATGACAGTTCTTTTGCAGTGTTATCCTTGCTTTTCCCTTGGCCCCGAGTGTCAACTGCTATTATCTTAAAGTGTTGGGAAAGGGTATTTATCTGTTGGTAGTAGGCAGATATGGATTGTCCATTACCGTGCAATAGCATTAAAGGTTCACCTTTACCGTATATCTCATAGTATAACTTCGTTCCGGTAATATTGATAAAGTGCCCCGCTTGAACACTGTCTCCGTAATGGTGCTTAGTATCTAAGTTTTTAGAAGCTTCTAATGAAAGAAACCGAAGGTACTTTAAACTATCCGGCAATACATAGTTATCGGTTGGGCTACTTGCTGCAGCTAAATTTTTATTTTCCCCTTTGTAAGAATCAGCGGTGAGGTAAAAGCTAAGATATCCTGGTTTGACTTCTTTCCACTGATCCTGGCTTTTATTGCGAAACAGGATAGAATGCGCCGGAACAGGAACAGCTGAAACGCCGAAAGATTTTCTATTGCCTTGTATAGCTTCACTTTCAAGCCATTGTACGGTAACAGCAACTTTATCCAGACCTTCTAAAAAAATATGGTACTTACTCAAATCCACCTTAATCCAACCTCTTTGCTCGGTAACATCAAAAATTACGTTTTCCCTGAGTAAAGATTCTTGGGGAAGTCCGTTATTGACGCTGTATATATTCAGGCGGAACTTGACGTATTTAAACCTGTTGAATGCTACATGCATATTAAAGTCTTTCAAGAGAATCTCTTCGTCTATATTTATGATGGTGCCCTGCTCTTTGGCAAGTTCATCGGAGACTAAGTTATTCTCAGTGAACATTTTTGCCGCCATCATTGTAGAATTGCCCGTTCTGCCGAATGTCTTTGTCTTAACCTTGCGGGGCTTTATGGTTACCTCCCCTAATGCAATTAGGGAAGGAGCCAGCGTTATTCTTTGTGGCCTATGCATGAATGAGGATACGGTAGCTTTGTAGGCCTTATAACCAATGCAAGAGATAATAATTTGCTCCTCTTGAGACACCGTTGCAGCAGGAATCGAAAACTTAAAATTTCCTTCAACATCGGCGATTGAACCAATGCTTTTACCTGTTATACCAATACTGGCAAAGGGTACGGGCGTGCTGGTAAACCTATCTATTATCTTTCCTTCGATAAGGAGAACTTGGGAAAAGGCCACTTGAAAAGCAAGAATTAGGAGCAATAATAACAGTATCTTGGCTTTAGTCATTTTATAATTGCAAAGGTGTGTCGGGGTAATATTAAGATATTTATTTTGATAACGTAGTTTTTGACCTATCTCCTGGCCGGCAGGAGATCATAGCCACTCCCGTTAATTGGCCTCCCTCGGCACCCGGTCTCCCCCTATCTTTCCTTTCCCTTAAATATAACAAAAGTCAGAAACCCACCCTTATTCAACATAATACTAGTTAGGAGAAAAAAGTGCATATAACCGCTCCTGAACAAAGATTATTTTAAGGTTTTTTCTGGTACTTTCCCCGGAAATGGTTTTTTGCTAAAATCAATTATTTCAAAACGGCCAATTAATCTTGTGCAATTAATAACTTCATTTATTTACAGGCAATCTTTCATTCACCAGCAGGATAGGCTTTACTGATTTTCAACTCCTAACAGATATATGGTTTGAATTTATTATTAATCAGTTTCCGGGAAAATACTGTATGCGGCAGGGGTGAAACATGTTTTTATAAGCACCAAAACTTTCCGGCAAGTTGCATAACACTTCTTGTAACCCTTATTTATCGGCAATTAAACCGCTTGAATTTTAAAAAGCTTCTATCTTTGTAATTCATCAGGCAAAAAACAAACTTTATGAAAACTAAAATAACGGTAAATAATAACGGTTCTTTAAAAGTAGAAGGCGATTTTGAAATTGTAGACCCACAAGGCAACGTGTACGGGCTGGAAGGAAGAACCGTGGTATCGATCTGCCGCTGCGGCATGTCTAAAAACAAACCCTTTTGCGATGCCTCACACAAAGGCCATTTTGAGCATAACGCAGTCGCTTTTAATTTACCCCCCAAAAAGGTTTAATAACAAGCTAAAGAAAAAGGCGGTACCCTCCGCCTTTCATTATTTAATTGGCATTCGGGCCAGGTTACCGGATTAAAAATTCAGGGCTTTTGCTTTAATGATTAGGTCTAATTCTGTTCTGCTATACTGGCATTTGCTGCGATATTACCTTTTTTCAAATTAATTATACTCCCCAGTGGCGTTAACACTTAGTCAGATTTATATATACCCGATAAAATCTTTAGGCGGTATATCCATGGAAACAACTCTGGTGCAGGAAAGAGGTTTGCAATACGACCGCCGGTGGATGCTGGTAGACGAAAACAATCAGTTTCTGACCCAACGTACTTTTGCCGAAATGGCTTTATTGCAGGTAGAACTAACTGCCGACGGTTTACGGGTGCAACATAAAATAAAAAATATGGCGCCACTCCTTATCCCCTTCAAACCGCTTACCCAGGAGCAGTTTCAAGTTGCAGTGTGGGACGATGTTTGTACGGCCCTTGAAGTAAGTGTTGCCGCTAATGCCTGGTTTTCGGAAGCTCTGAACCGCTTTTGCCGTTTGGTTTATATGCCCGAAACAACGCGGCGGCCCGTAGACACCGCGCATGCCCATCAAGGCGAAATTGTCAGTTTTGCGGATGGCTATCCCATTCTGGTTATCGGCGAAGCTTCGTTACAAGACCTGAATACCCGTTTAGAAAATCCTGTTCCCATGAATCGTTTCCGGCCCAGCCTGGTTTTTACGGGTGGTAAACCTTACGAAGAAGAAAGCTGGAATTTTTTTAGCATACAGAAAAACCAATTTCAGGGCGTGAAACCCTGCAGCCGTTGTGTGCTCACTACCATCGATCAAAATACCGCCATAAAAGAACAGGAACCTTTGCGTACTTTATCTGCGTATCGCCGGGTTGGTCATAAAGTTTTATTTGGCCAAAATGTACTTCCTTTAACGCCGGGATCTTCCATTTCCATTGGCGATGTTATCAGGGTGGAAAGTTTCCGCTCTTAAAGGCCAAACTGTTCTTTAAGTGTATTACAGCCTTACAACCATATAATTTTTGTTTTTTTAAAGTAATCAAACAAGGTTAAGCTATACGCTATCTTCAATAAGCTGCGTAAATAAGAACGGATTACAAATTCCGGATAGTTAATTTTTAAAATTATCCAAGCGGGGCTTTAAGCGTCCGGAATAATCTTGGTTTCTGCTTTGGGGGTAGGTACCCGTACAAATTTCCGGAATATTGGTAACATCAGCACGTAAATAATGGCGGTAACAGGTCCACTTACCAGTAGCCAGGCAATTATACCCAGTAAATTAGCCAGCCAAAGTTTTTTTAAAGCGGCCAACCAATCGGACTGCATCATTTTCAGTATTTCATCAAAAGAAAGCCGGAATACTTCAGCATTAAAAAGCCAGATACCCAATTGTATAAAGGGCAAATAAAGCAACAAATGAAAAGGCCCGGCCAGATAGCAAATTAATAACAGGGCCGGAATATTTAGTTTAAATCGCCAACCTACCAGCGTACAAAACAAAGATGCGATGCCGAAAAAAGGAAATATACCAATCACAAAACCAAGTGCTACCGTTAAAGCCAGTTTACGGGGCGTAATACCGGCAGTGAGCAAAGCCAGTAAAGGGTTTACCAGTTTGCGCTTAATAAAATATTTTGGTTTACGGAGGTACAGGATGGGTTTTGTTAAAATGTTATTTCCTAAATATATACTTGGTTTAATTAACGCATAAACCTTTTCATCGGTATGATTGTAGCAGTATATTTCATTGTTGATCATTTTTTATCCTAAATCCAACAGAAAACACCCGCAACGTAATAGCAACAGCACAATGGTTGATTTCAGGATGATATCTCCGGGCTGCAATTTTTTAATGAACAAAATACAAATCTCCCATGAAGCAGTTATATAAGTGCTATGTAGTTGGGTTTATGTGGGTATTGCTTTTGCTGGCCGGCTGCAATCAGGTTACCAATCCGGAATATAAAAGTACGGCTACTAACCCGGTAACCAGAAGAAATAATATTTTACAAAGTCCGGAGCAGGTGCGTACTTTTCTAAACCTGTACGTACCCACTGATACTTTCCCGATAAATATATCCACCAAAGCAGGCGAATGGGAAGGACCGGAATCGGCAAACTTTAAATGGCGCGGAAGCATGATACCACGTGTTTTCTGGCCGGTTTTTATTTCCCAAATAGCTTACGACCCTTTGGCCGAAGATATTTTGTTTTTCGCAACCAAAAGTTTCCGGGTAAGTAATGCTACCTGGGCTTTACTTACCCGGGTACCCGGAGAATATTGGTCGAGCCAGGTTTACCTTTTTTTATTTAACACCCAAACGCACCAGATTACCAATGGTTTGCGCGTAGCCGAAGCGTGGGGCGATGCCGGCGATTCTTTTTACATGGAAGCCACCATTGATAAAGTACCAGGAAACGAATTCCGGATTATTTTAAGCCAGGGAGAATGCCATCCGGTAGATGAAAATTACGAGCAATTTACCTGTGCCGATTCGGTGAAGACCTATTCATTACAAAATCAGGCATTCCGGTTTATATCGGTCACAAGTAAAAAGAAATAAACCCAGCAGCGTAAAGGAAAATAAAATTATTTCGGGATGATAAAAAGGATTTAGTATTTTTGAATATATTAGTATATTAAATATGTACAACGTACTCCTTCATACCCGCTTTTTTATACTGGTAACCTGTATTTTATTTGGGGTTATGGGTTGTCAGAACAGAAAAGCTCCGCTTAAACTTGCACCTTTAACCGAACAAAATGTTAAAGAAGAGTTGCTGAAATTTGGCCGCGAAAATCCCGAAACTGTGGTTTTAATCAGTACCAGCATGGGCGAAATTAAAGTTAAACTATACAAAGAAACACCCTTGCACCGGGCTAACTTTATAAGACTGGTTAAAATGGGATTTTATAATAAGACCGTTTTTCACCGGGTATTAAATCATGCCACCATACAGGGCGGAGATGCGCGAGTTGAGAAAATGGAAATTGGCGACTACACCGTACCAAACGAAGTAAACCCAAGGTTATACCACAAACGCGGTGCCTTGGCCATGGCCCGGTACGATGATGAACATAATCCTACCCGGGCTTCTTCGGCCGATAACTTTTATATTGTGCAGGGCTCCAGGGTAGGTTTAGAAACACTGCAGGAAATGGAGCAAAAGCATAATTTTAAGTACACGCCCGCACAAATAAAAACTTATACCAGCATTGGCGGTATGCCCACCCTGGATATGGTTTATACGGTTTTTGGCGAAGTACTGGAAGGAATGGATGTGGTAGACAAAATAGCCGCGGTGCCGGTAGATTTGCAGGACTGGCCCAGTAAAGAGATTTACATGACCATGGAAGTGATAGAGTAAGTTTTTAATTTAGCAGTATTATTCCTTATTTTTCTTATATTTTATGCCTTATTTGCCTCAACTTAAAGTAATTTTCCTGGACGAATTTCTCAAGATATCCTGCGACGAAACCATCCGGCTTATTTATTTAGAATGGTTGCAGCACCCCGTTAGTGAGGCTTTCCGGCCCCGTTTTCAGAAAGCAACGGAGCTGGCCAAAGAAAAAAATATTCAATATTGGTTAAGCGATTCGCAGGCTATCCATTACTTAGAATTAGCCGACCAGAACTGGCTGGTGCAGGAATTCAAACTTATATTATCCCATAGCAATATGAAAAAATTTGCCCGTGTTACTACCATCGAAAGCTTTTCGTTAGTAGACATGAGCCAGACTTTCAATCGATTTAATAATGGATTAGATAAACTAAAAGTTGAGTTTGAGGAATTTTTGGATAATCAAGAAGCCATGAATTGGATTTTAGCTGATGTAGACCAAGCGGCCAATGCGGCTAATTCTTTCAGAAATTAAATTTACAAGCATGCTGTTGCAAAACCTGCCGGTATTACTTACTTTAATTAAAAAAGCGCATATATCATGAAAAAATTATTTTTATCTATTGTAGTAGCATTAGTTGGAGTAAGCAGCCACAGCCAGGGCACACTTCCGGGTGCTGCAGCACAAATAAAAGCGGCCGAAATGGCAGCACCATCCGATAAACGAAGTGCAGCTACGGTTTATGGCTATAATCAGAAAAACGAACTTGTTGTTTTGCGCAAAGGCACCAACGAAATAATTTGCCTGGCCGATAATCCAACTCAAAAAGGTTTTTCGGTTGCCGCGTATCAGCGCGATCTGGAACCCTTTATGGCTCGCGGCCGGGAATTGAAGAAACAAGGCAAATCTTTGCAGGAAATATTTGATATCCGGGAAAACGAAGTAAAATCCGGCAAGCTGGCCATGCCCAAACAACCCGCTACTCTTTTTGTATTTACGGCTGCCGACGAAAACTATAATGCCCAGACCGGCGAGGTAAAAGAAGGCTCCCTGCGCTACGTAGTATATACTCCTTACGCCACCGCCGAAACGACCGGCTTACCTTTAAAACCGGAAGCACCAGGTATGCCCTGGATTATGCACCCAGGCACGCACGGCGCTCATATCATGATTACACCGCCTACCTCCAAATAAGGATTAAAAATGCCCTGGGCATTTTATATTGGGGGATTTAACACAAAACAGCGGCAAGTTAAAGCGGTTACAAACGATTGATATAGCTGTGCACTGCACAATCTTTCACAATAATTCTTTTGCTGGATCCCAGAAAAGTTGCTTAAAGTCAACTACCTGATCATTTTCTACCCGGATGCCTTCTTTTTCCAGGCTTTCCTGCATGGCCGTTGGAGAAGTGTAATGTTGTTTGCCGGTAAGCAAACCGGTGCGGTTTACTACCCGGTGGGCCGGAACATTTTTGTTTTGCTCATGCGAACTGATTAAGGCCCAACCAACCATCCGGGCCGAACCTTTAGAACCCAGGTAAGCCGCTACGGCTCCATAAGAAGTAACCCTACCCGGAGGAATTAACTTTACTACTTCAAAAACATTTGCAAAAAAGCTATAATCGTCCTTTTTAGGCGCCATGAATTAAAGTTTGAAGTTTTAAGTAATCAGTTGTAAGTTCAGTTTTACTTTTAATTAAAAGATGAATATACCTGCTTCTTACTTCATCTTTAATTATTGATAAGCATGCATCTAAAAACTTATATCTTATACGTGTCACTTATAACTTAATTGCCCACATTCAGGGCTCCGGCAATTTCTTTTAAAGCAATTTCGGCTACCTTGGCTTCGTATTGGGCATTGCTGTACCGAACGGTGGCATTAATATAATTTAGCTGCGCATCCCGGAATTCTACTGGAGTTAAACTTCCTAAGCGGTACTTATCTAAGGTAATTTCCATATTGCGTTTTGCAATTTTCTGGTTATTATCTTCTAACCGTACCAGTTGCAGGTTGGTCAGGTAAGTCTGGAAGGCGGCGGCTAACTGGGCTTTTACATTTTGGTTGATGCGCTCGTAATCTAACTGCGCATTTTCAATCTGAATACCGGCGTTCCGCTCATTTCTGCGCTGCAAAAAGCCGTTAAATATATTGATAGAAGCCGTCAGCCCATAGGTTAAGCCCCGCCCCGTAGATAAAGTAGCAAATCCCAGCGCCGATTCTGATCGGCTGAAATTATAGCCTGTATTTACACCTATTGCCGGATAGCGGTTGGCTTTCACTTGTTTTAAATCCAGCTCGGCAATTCTTCTGCTTACCAAAGCTGCCCGCAAAGTTGGGTTCTGGGCCATAGCCAAATTTGTTAACTGGTTCAGGGTTAATCCATCATCAATGTTAAGACTATCGGCCACCCGGAAACGCTGGTTTACATCCCGGGCCATCAGCTCATTTAAGGAGGTTTGGGTATTAGCATATAAAGCTTCCTGGCGGAGGAAGTTGGTGGTATCGGTATTAAAATCAACTTCGGCATTCAGCACTTCCAGGCGGGCAGCTTTACCAATTTCAAAACGGTTTTGCGCTGTTTGTAAACGCAGCCGGGAAATAGCAATGGCCGTATCGTAAGCCCGTAATTGTTGCTGTTGCTGTACCAGGTTGTAGTAATTATTTATAACATCGGCCACCCGGGTTAAAATGGTAAGCTGTAAATTGGCTTCACCTAATTTCTGCAATTCCTGCAACTGATCGTAACGGGCAAACATGGCAAAGCCATCAAAAATAGTCCAGTTTAGCGCTACGCCGTAATTTAAGTTTGATCCACGGGCTCCGGCGCGCTCCGTAACTTCCCCGGTAGAACGCGTTTGGGTGCTGTTCTGAATGCTATTGCTATTAGTTAAGGTACCACCTACCACCGGCAGCATGCCGGCATTGGCCCGGTTTACATTGTTACGGTCTATGTCTGAATTATTAGCACTTATTTTAATATCATAATTTCTTTCCAATGCAATTTTAATGGCATCTTCCAGCGTTAACACTTCCTGGGCTTTGGCTTTATCTACCCCAATTAAGGCAGATAAAACCAAGACCAGCAGAAAAGCAATTGTATGCTTCATATAATTATCGATTATTTTATATTTAATTAAGCGGCCTTTTCCAATGCATCTATATTATCGAATTCCGGACGATGCTTCCGCTCTCTGGACCACATTGAATAAATTGCCGGAATAATAAACAAGGTTAATATCAGGGAGAACATGGTACCACCTACAATTACAACTCCCATACCCACCCGACTTTTAGCGGCCGCACCTAAGGCTAGGGCAATTGGTAAGGCCCCCAGCGCAATGGCTAAACTGGTCATCAGAATGGGGCGCAAACGGGCTTCGGCAGCTTCCAGAATAGCTTCCATTTTTGGTTTGCCTTCTTCCCTAAGCTGGTTCGCAAATTCCACAATCAGAATACCGTTTTTGGTTACCAGACCAATTAACATAATGGTACCAATCTGGCTGAAGATATTCCAGGTCTGACCAAACAACCACAACGACAGCATGGCCCCGGCCACCGCCATCGGTACGGTTAAGATAATAATCAACGGATCGAGGAAGCTTTCGAACTGGGCCGCCAGGATAAGATATATTAACAACAAGGCTAAGCCAAAAGCAAATAAAGTATTGGAACCACTTTCCACGAAGTCGCGCGATTCACCGCCTAAATCGGTAGAGAAGCTGCTGTCCAGTACTTTTTCGGCTACCTGATCCATGGCTGCAATACCATCGCCGATACTTTTCCCGGGAGCCAGACCCGCCGAAACGGTAGCCGACATATAACGGTTGTTGTGGTATAATTGCGGCGGACTGCTCCGTTCCTGCATGGATACCAAATTATCTAACTGAATTAACTGGCCGGAACTACTTCTGACAAATAAAGAAGATAAGTCTACCGGGGCATCGCGATCTACTTCTTCAAACTGACCAATTACCTGGTACTGCCGGCCATTCATGATAAAATACCCGAACCGCTGTCCGCTAAGCGATAATTGCAAGGTTTGGGCCACATCAATTACCGACACGCCTAAACTCTGCGCCTTTTCCCGGTCGATGGTAATATCAATTTCGGGCTTATTAAATTTTAGGTTTACATCAACGTTGGTAAAGGTTGGATCTTTGCCGGCTTCTTCCAGGAAGGCCGGAACTTTTTCCTGTAATTTCTCAAAATTAGGTGCCTGAATAATATATTGAATCGGCTGTCCGCCCCTTCTGTTCACCGAAATAGTTGGGGTTTGCACCACCATGGTACGGGCTTCTGAATACCTGCGGGTAAGCTTGGTTAAATCGTCGGCGATTTCTTTCTGCGAACGCTCCCGTTTATCCGACTGAACCAGGGCCATGCGCATCATTCCGCTGTTCACCGAACCGGAACCGCCAAAACCCGGCGAGGTAATAACCAGGTTCACGGCTTTTTCCGGTACCGAATCGTTTACCAAAGCCGTAAGTTCTTGCATAAACCGGTCCATGTATTCATAAGAAGCACCTTCCGGAGCGGTGGCCTGTACCCGCAGCAAACTTCTGTCGTCGTAAGGTGCGGTTTCTTTTTGGAGAATGGTATAGAAAAGGCCAATCAAACCCAAACAGATAAGAATAATCGGGAAACTTAACCATCTTCTTTTCATAAAACTCCCCAAAGCTTCGCCGTAACCGGCATTCATCTTCTGGAAGTAAGGCTCCGTGAAGTTATAGAACTTTGATTTCTTGTGCGTGCCACCTTTCATCAGGTAGGCGTTCAGCATGGGCGTCAAGGTCAAGGATACAAAAGATGAAATTAATACCGCGGCCCCAATTACTACCCCGAACTCCCGGAATAAACGGCCCACAAAACCTTCCAGGAAGATTACCGGTAAGAACACCGCCGCCAAAGTAATGGAGATTGAAATTACCGCCAAGAAAATCTCGTTAGATCCTTTAATGGCCGCTTCAATCGGCGACATACCTTCTTCTACTTTTTTATAGATATTCTCGGTTACCACAATACCGTCGTCTACCACCAAACCGGTAGCCAAAACTATGGCCAGTAAAGTGAGTACATTAATAGAGAAACCGGCCAGGTACATAATAAAGAAAGTAGCGATGAGCGATACCGGAATATCTATTAAGGGTCGAAAAGCAATACCCCAATCGCGGAAAAACAAATAAATAATGGCAATAACCAGGATTAAGGCTATTAAAATAGTTTCTGCCACCTCTGTTACCGATTGCTTGATGAACAAGGTATTGTCCATGGCAATATCCAGTTGCAAATCCTTTGGCAGCTCATTTTTAAGTTTATCAAACTGATCATAAAAGGCATTGGCAATTTCCAGGTAATTGGTACCGGGCTGCGGAACAATGGCTAAACCAACCATGGGCTTACCCGATTCCGTCATTTTGTTTTCCAGGTTTTCCGGTCCCAGTTCGGCCGTTCCTAAATCACTAAACCGGATAATGCGGCCACCCTCCGATTTTACAATTAAATTGTTAAACTGCTCTTGGTTCGAGAGATTACCCAAAGTTTTAACTACTAACTCGGTATTGTTACCAGTTACCTTACCCGATGGTAATTCCACGTTTTCGTTGTTCAGGGCCGTTCTTACATCTCCTACCGTCAGGCCATACGAAGCCAGTTTTATAGGGTCCAGCCATAAGCGCATGGCAAATCTTTTTTGCCCCCAGATTTGCACCGCACTAACCCCCGGAATGGTTTGCAACCGTTGAGATATTACGTTTTCGGCATAATCACTTAGTTCCAGTTGGTTCCGGGTCTCGCTTCTTACCGTCATGGTAATAATAGCCTCGGCATCCGCGTCGGCTTTGGAAACTACCGGCGGCGCATCAATATCTTCGGGTAAGCTTCTCACCGCTTGCGATACTTTGTCGCGCACGTCATTAGCCGCTTCTTCCAGATTTTTCTCCAGGTTAAACTCGATGGTAATATTACTGGAGCCCTGGTTACTGGAAGAACTGATGTTCCGGATACCATCTATGGCGTTAATGGCTTTTTCCAGCGGTTCCGTAATTTGTGATTCAATAATGTCGGCGTTGGCACCGGTATAATTGGTACGCACCGAAACTACTGCCGGATCGATAGAGGGATATTCCCGGATTCCCAGGAAGGTATAACCGATAACGCCAAATAAAATCAGCAAAAGGTTAATTACTATTGTAAATACCGGCCTTTTAATGCTGGTGGTGGATAAACTCATATCTTATATCAAAGTTTAGTATTTAATATTTATTAACTGGCCGGCACTTTTACTTTAACCGGTGAGCCTTCTTTTAAAGTTAAAATTCCCGTAGTTAACACTGTATCGCCGGGTTGTATACCGGAAGTAACCAGAACGTCTTTTTCTGTACGGGTAGATGTTTCGATCATTCTTTCTTGGGCTTTGCCCTTTTCCGCTACAAATACCTTTTTGCCGTTCTGTACCGGTACCACCGCCTCAGAAGGAACTAACAGCGCATTGTTTAATACCGAAAGTGGTAATTCTACGGAAGCAAAAGAGCCCGGCCTTAAAAAACCCGATGGGTTTGCGGCCCGGGCCCGCAACTGCAGCGTGCGGCTGGTAGCTTCAATACCAGGTTCTATGGCGTAAACATTTCCGGCAAACTTTTCATTCGATCCGGCGACAGAAAAACTGATTTGGGTATTGGGCTTAACCTGGTTAGAATATTTTTCGGGTACCGAAAAAGTAATTTTAACCGGATCGGTACTTACCAGGTTAGCCACCACGGTTTCGGGCGACAGAAAAGCGCCTACTGAAATATTACGCAAACCAATGCGGCCGCTAAAAGGAGCGATAATGGTGGTTTTGGATAATTGCGCCCGTATTAACTGGGTCTGGGCTTTGGCCGTCCGGAAATCGGCGGTAGCAATATCGTACTCTTCGCGGCTGATTGCTTCTTTTTGTAACAGTAACCGGGCCCGCTCTGCATTTTCCGATGCCAGATTTTGCTGGGTTTGGGCCTGAGCCAATTGCGCTCTTAATTCGGCATCATCTATTTTCACGAGTACCTGGCCTTTTTTCACTTGGCTTCCTTCCTGAAACGTAATGCTACGTACTAACCCGGATACCTGCCCTCTTATTGCTACCTGTTCGTTGGCTTCTATGGAACCGGTAACGGCCAGGGAATTATTAAAGGCTTGTGGTTTTACCACTACGCCATCTACCCGCATGGCCGGGCCGCCACCCGCGCCGCCTTTGGCACCAGCAGTTGGAGCACCTCCTCCCCCGCCTCCAGATTCCCCCGCCGCACTTTTGTTCTTGCTAATACGGTAGCCCACCAAGGCAGTAAATCCAATGATTAGGATAGCATAGACTATATATTTTACTTTCATAGAATGTTGATATTTTTATTCGCGTTGCGTTGTAACTTTATTTCAGTTATATTAACTTTATTTCAGATGTATTAACCGGATGTTATTTGGATACAAATAAAAATGCCATACCTCTGCCGGGCACTTTTATCCGGCGAATTTACATAATCTCCAAAAGTTCAGTATTTTGTACGTAATATAAGCGATGTACAGTTCCGGATTTCGGCTAATTTATTTACAAAGATAAAGGGCGAATCTGTTTTAAATCTGAAGTTATCCGGCTTTATGAATTAATATCAGCTAAAAATAATATTTCTAATTTCTTCCGGGCAAAAAAACGCCAATAACTGCTGATTTTATGGTTTGGTTTATATACTTGCAAGGCGGACTTCTGTACTTTCGACAGGAATAAGGCAAGCGCATTATTTTTTCGGAACAAAATGTTTGGCTTTACCTAAAACCCAAAACTTCCGCAAAAACCTTACTTAGTTTCTTACGCTATCTACAATGTTAACAGCTTTATAAAAACAAAAGCAATCGGTCGCCTGGTATGGGCAACTGATTGCTTTTAGCTTTTATACTATATAATAGGAAAAATTAACTGATAATGCCTTTACTGATGGCGTATTTTATAAGAGCTGCCGTATTTTTAGCTTTTGTTTTTTCAATAATATTTTGCCGGTGGGTTTCTACCGTGCGCTTGCTGGTAAATATTTTATCGGCAATTTCGGCGTTGGTTAAACCATCAGCAATTAATTTTAATATCTCAATTTCCCGCTGCGACAAATCACGCGTTTGTTTTTCTTCCGTTGAAACTGATTTATAGTTGGGGTTTTGCAGTTTTTTAAGCATGTTAAACGAAACAGCCGAACTAATAAACTGGCCGCCGGCTGCCACTATCTTAATGCCGCAAATCATTTCTTCGCGGCCCGTATTTTTTAATAAATACCCCGAAGCGCCGGCATCCAGAATTTTGGCAATGTAATTCTCATGGTCCAGCATCGATAATATCAATATCTTCAGGTCGCTGTTTTGTTCCCGTAAAATGGTAGTTGTTTCAAAACCATCTAATTCGGGCATATTAATATCCATCAATATTATATCAGCATCTACATTGGGCAACATAGCTAATAATTCTTTGCCGGTACCTGCCTCCCCTACTACAACAATATCTTTACTATCTTTTAACAAGGCTTTAATACCATCCCGGATAATGGTATGATCATCTACTAATATTACTCTCACCAGATTCTCCTGCTGAATTTCAGGTTCTTCTATGTTTACTATTTCCTGCGCCTCTAACATATTTTTGTTTTTATGTATTGGAAATGCTTCAAATTAAGGAAGCAATTAAAATGCAAAGTTTATATTTAATTTTTCGTATACCCAACAACCCGCGGTTATACTATTTTAAAATACAAGTAATTACGTATCACATTGTTTCCACTACGGATACCTGTAGGAATTAATCTTTTTAAAATAGGTATAAATACTTAAACCTAGCAAAAATCGCTCTTTATACATTTGTAATTTTTTAAATAACAAACTTTTAAGATTTTAATTTTCTAAAATATATAAAGTCTTTAAACAAACTAAACCGGTAAGGAGGTAACATATTCAGAATTGCTTTCCGAAGAGAAGGAAAACTACAGATTATGAGCCTATCGGGAGAGGTGGACGATGGCGCATGTAAAGGACTTGCCGAAGCGTTAGAAGCCGGGTCCAGGAGCTTTAACTAACATGTATTGCTGGATTTACAGGATTTAGCGGCCATAAACCGCTCCGGACAACGGATTATATTAAAATATCTTTCAGAATTACATCGGTTAGGCCGGCATTTAATTGTGTGCCAACCTCGCCAGACGGTTAAGTATGCCTTTTATAAAACCGGTATAGGCCGGGTAATTGCCACATTTCCTACGCTACAAGAAGCCACAACAGTTGTTCTTTCCCGGCGGAAATATTAATTTATCCAATCCTTTTTACTAGCGTTTTATTTTATTATTAATAACCGCTTTTTATACTACCTTGGCAAAATTAGATCATAAGTTAAGTTGAAACATAGTAACTTAAAAAAGTGGAAAAGATGAAAAAAGTAAGGAGAAAATTTACCGCTGCCTTCAAGGCGCAGGTAGCTTTAGAAGCGTTAAAAGAGCGGCAAACATTAGCAGCCTTAGCCGAGAAGTTTGAGCTGCACGCCAACCAGATATCGCAGTGGAAGCAAGAGTTTGTCGATAATTCACAACTGGTATTCACAGGAACAGAAGGGAAAGAAAAAGAGTAGCCGGTAAACTTAGATGCCCTCTATGCCAAGATTGGACAACTGGAGATGGAGCGTGATTTTCTAAAAAAAAGCTTGAAAAAGAGCGGACTATAGTGGAGCGCAAGCAGCTGGTATGCCCCCAGGCTGAGATGAGCATCCGCCAGCAATGTATACTGCTTTCTATCAGCCGGGCCTCTTTCTATTATGCCCCCAAACAGGAGAATGCCGCTAATCTGCAGATGATGCAACTCATGGATGCGCATATATTAGAAGAACCTACGGCTGGGGTGCTGACAAGGCAATCGATGCTGGAGGAGAAAGGCTATAAAGCTGGTTACGAAAGAATAAGAAGATTGATGCGCTTGGCTAACATCCGGCCTATTTACCCCAGAAAGCATTTGACGCAACTGGGCGATAAGCAGTATGTCTATCCATATTTACTGCGTAATTTGCAAGTAGAAAGAACTAATCAGGTATGGGCCATTGATATCACCTATGTGCCGATGCAGAAAGGATTTATGTACTTAACGGCAGTTATTGATGTATACAGCCGCTACATAGTAGGTTGGGGTTTGTCTAACACGCTGGATGCTGAAGCCAGCCTGCAGGTGCTCCGGCAAGCGGTGGCTCAGCATGGTAAGCCTGAGATAGTCAACAGCGACCAGGGCAGGCAGTTCACCTGTAAAGAGTAGGTAGATTACCTGAAAAGTGCGTCTATTCGTATCAGTATGGATGGGAAAGGCAGGGCACTGGATAATATTTTTATAGAAAGGTTTTGGCGCACGATCAAATATCAACATATTTACTTAAATCCGGCAGAGGATGGCATCACCTTGTACCAGGGCATTAGCCGCTGGATAGATAAATACAATCATAAACCCCATCAGGGATTTAACCGAAACAAGCCTGCTGCTCTCTACCAAATGGCAGCTTGTTTCAACTAAGAAAATAGACAAAGTGGCTAAATCAATCGAGGTACTATAATATTTACCAAAAGTTTCTAGCAACTGCTTTCTATTTGCTAATGACTTAAAGTTAAAATGCAGGAATATCTTGAGGGTTTATTCTTAATGAAAACAAATAAGTTAGCTTAATAGTCACTACGGCCCCCGCCACACCGCAGGTAACGACATAACGCATTTTCTTAATGCTTACCAAAGTAAACGGCCAGCATATAAAAAGTGGTTTCGGCACGTTTAGGACGATGCTGTTCCCAAATTCATAAATAATTAATAACGTAAGCTGTTATAACATTCAGTTTATAGCCGTGAAATCATTCCTGACTAGTTAGTACTTTCGTAAAGGTATCGTTTGATCCAGCACCTA
>Ga0210040_10000907_pt1 | contig 47078 bp, 43 predicted proteins | sample CryGeyCG12114_NA_FD_185462 | JGI IMG/M metagenome (GOLD analysis project Ga0210040, IMG submission 185462) | Groundwater microbial communities from aquifer - Crystal Geyser CG19_WC_8/21/14_NA (SPAdes) (version 2) | ecosystem: Environmental > Aquatic > Deep subsurface > Groundwater | place: USA...
GGGTTTCTCGACGCAGGCATTCGCGTTAGACTCGCGTGTTGCGTTTCGCGCTCTTTCGGGCTGCGCGGCGTCATTCGTCCATTCGCTGCGGGCGAGATCGACTCCCGTCGGGATTCGGCCGTGGCCCAACACCATGTCCACCTCTGGAGTTTCTACTACATGTCAACCACTACGACCGCCCCGGCCGCCAAGCAGGTCGCCATCAACGACATCGGATCTGCTGAAGACTTCCTGGCCGCGGTCGAGAAGACCCTCAAGTTCTTCAACGATGGAGATTTGATCGAGGGCACTGTCGTCAAGATCGACCGCGACGAGGTTCTCCTCGACGTCGGCTACAAGACCGAGGGTGTCATCCCCTCCCGCGAACTTTCCATCAAGCACGACGTAGACCCCAACGAGGTCGTCAACGTCGGTGACTCGGTCGAGGCTCTCGTTCTCCAGAAGGAGGACAAAGAAGGCCGTCTCATCCTGAGCAAGAAGCGCGCCCAGTACGAGCGCGCATGGGGTGACGTCGAGAAGATCAAGGAAGCCGACGGCGTCGTGACCGGAACGGTCATCGAGGTTGTCAAGGGCGGCCTGATCGTCGACATCGGCCTCCGCGGCTTCCTCCCCGCCTCGCTCATCGAGCTGCGCCGTGTGCGTGACCTCACCCCGTACCTGGGGCAGGAGCTCGAGGCGAAGATCCTGGAGCTCGACAAGAACCGCAACAACGTGGTCCTGTCGCGTCGCGCCCTGCTCGAGCAGACCCAGTCCGAGAGCCGCAGCACGTTCCTCGCGAACCTGCACCCGGGACAGGTCCGTAAGGGTGTCATCTCGTCGATCGTCAACTTCGGTGCGTTCGTCGACCTGGGCGGGGTGGACGGCCTCGTCCACGTCTCCGAGCTCAGCTGGAAGCACATCGAGCACGCCAGCGAGGTCGTCGAGGTCGGCCAGGAGGTCACCGTCGAGGTGCTCTCCGTCGAACTCGATCGCGAGCGCGTCTCCCTGTCGCTCAAGGCCACCCAGGAAGACCCGTGGCAGGTCTTCGCCCGTACCCACGCGATCGGCCAGATCGCACCGGGCAAGGTCACGAAGCTCGTTCCGTTCGGTGCGTTCGTCCGTGTCGCCGACGGCATCGAGGGTCTCGTCCACATCTCCGAGCTGTCGAACAAGCACGTCGAGCTCGCCGAGCAGGTCGTGTCGGTGAGTGACGAGGTCTTCGTCCGCATCATCGACATCGACCTCGAGCGTCGCCGCATCTCGTTGAGCCTCAAGCAGGCCAACGAGGCGATCGACCCGAGCAACCAGGAGTTCGACTCCGGTCTCGCGGCCCTCTACGGCATGCCGACCGAGTACGACGAGCGTGGCGAGTACAAGTTCCCCGAAGGCTTCGACGCCGAGACCGGCGAATGGAAGGAAGGCTTCGACGAGCAGCGCACGACCTGGGAGCAGCAGTACGCCGACGCCCAGGCCCGCTGGGAGCAGCACAAGGAGCAGATCCTCACGAGCATCGCCGATGAGGCTGCGGGCATCACGTCCTCGTCTTCTGACAGCGGATCGTCTGCTTCGTCTTCGGCATCCGCCGGATCGGGCTCGGGTTCCTACTCGAGCGACAGCCGTGGCGGAACGCTTGCCGACGACGAGTCGCTGGCGGCCCTGCGCGAGCGCCTGTCGGGTAACTGATCTGAATCAGTGAACGAAGGGACCGGGCTTCTGCCCGGTCCCTTCGTCGTTCACCGCCGATGGGCGTCAGCGCAGGATCGGTTGTGCCGTGATCGCGGCCGTAAGCGCTTCGAGTGGCTCCTTCGCTGCCAGAGGATTCGAGTGCAGCCGATACTCGACTTCGCCGACGTCCGGAAGGTCGAACCGTCTGCTCACCTTCACGAGATCAGAGGGCAGTAGTGAGTGGGGGAACACCGCGAGGCCCAGACCGGCGCGAAGCGCAGCGAGCAACCCGTTGACCTCACGGACGTTGCAGGTGATTCGCCAGGTCCGGCCTGCGGCTTCGAGCGCGTCGATCGCGGCCTGCCGGCTGATGCTGGGGGATTGATAGACCACGAGCGGCACGGGCGCGGAACGATCGAGGGTGGTCTTGTCTTCACCGACCCAGACGAGGGAGTCGCGGCTGACCAGAGTGCCTTCCGCGGTCCCCGGGGGCTCTTTGACGAAAATGAGGTCGAGGTGTCCCGCTGCGAGTCTGCGACGAAGGGGATCGCTCTGGTTCACCGTGAGTTCGAGATTGATTCTGGGGTGCAGCGCCCGGAACTGTCGGAGGATGCGGGGGAGTTGAGTGATGGCGAGATCGTCCGCCGCTCCGAAGCGGAGCCGTCCCTGCATCGCGGCTCCGCCGAAATAGTTCTCAGCGGCGGTCTCCGCGGCGATGATCGTCCGCGCGAATCCGGCCATCGCGTCCCCGTTGTCGGTCAGGCGGACCTCGCGTGTGTCGCGCACGAAGAGGCGCCGCCCGACCGCCTCTTCGAGACGGCGAACATGTTGGCTCACCGTCGGCTGGCTGATGCCGAGCCTGGACGCGGCGCCCGTGAAGCTCGATGTTTCAGCGACGGCGAGGAAGGTTCGCAGCAGGACCGGGTCGAGCACGGTTCACCTCATTCGATAACGCAATGGAACTGATTGGGACAATCTAGCTTCCGAATGATCCTGCGGGAGTAGCCTGGGATGACGCCGTCGCTCTCCTCGCCCTCGTTGCGATGAGTACTGTCGTGCGTCTTCATACGAAACGAATTCCTACATCCACGAAACGCAAGTGACTGCCTCCACCGATATCCGCACCGCTCCCATCCCGCTGCTCGACCGCCGTCCGCCGTGGCGGCACACTCTCATCGCACTGTCAGTGCCCAACTACCGGCTGTTTGCGTTCTCGCACTTCGTCGCGATGACCGCGATCTGGATCCAGCGGATCTCGCAGGACTGGCTCGTCTTGCAACTGTCCGGCAACGTCGCGGCCGTCGGAATCACCGTCGCCATGCAGTTCGCACCGATGCTCTTGTTCGGGATGTTCGGCGGGCTCATCGCCGACCGGTTCCCCAAGCGCACGCTCCTGATCATCACCCAAGGCTTCAGCGCAGCACTCAGCGCGACTCTCGCTGTTCTCGCCCTCAGTGGTGCGATCGAGGTGTGGCATATCTACGTCATCGCACTCCTGTCCGGGTTCGTCACGGTCGTCGACAACCCGGCTCGGCAGGTGTTCGTGAGCGAGGTCGTCGGGCACCGCCATCTTTCGAATGCGATCAGCTTGAACGCTTCGATCTTCCAGCTCGGCGGCCTCATCGGTCCCGCGATCAGCGGTGTACTCCTGCTCGGAGTGGGAGCCGGATGGTCGTTCGCGATCAACTCGGCAGCCTGTCTCGTCGTGGTCGTCATCCTGCTTCTGCTGCGGACGGCCGATCTCTCGCCCGCTCCCGCCGTCGCCCGGGCGAAAGGGCAGCTCCGTGAGGCGCTCGTCTACGTCGCGCGCAAACCGGAGATCCTCTGGACTCTTGTGATGGTCGCGTTCCTCGCGATCTTCGCCTTCACGATGCCCGTCCTCCTCGCGGCCTACGCGGACGAGGTCTTCGAGACCGGGGCAGGCGGATACGGGCTCTACAACTCCGTGCTCGCAGGGGGAGCGCTCGTCGGCGCGGTCGCATCCACGAGGCGGGCGAGTCTCAAGCTGAAGACCGTGCTCATCGCGGCAGGGCTCTACGCACTACTGCAGGCGGTCGGTGGGCTCATGCCCGGCGAGTTCGCCTTCTGTCTCATGCTCTTCGCCATCGGTGTTCTCAACCTGCTGTTCATCACCGGTGCGAATGCGCTCGTTCAGCTCTCCAGCAACCCCAGTATCCGGGGCCGGGTGATGTCGCTATACGTGCTTCTGCTCCTCGGCGGTCAGGCGATCGGTGGACCGGTCATGGGTTGGATCGTCGACAGCTACGGAGCTCACACCGGAATGGTCATTTCGGGAACGGTTCCGGCGGTCGCCGCCATCGGGATCGGTATCATCCTCGATCGGCGCCGTAGGGCTCGTGCGAAGCGCAGCGTCGTCCCCACGTATCGTTGAACCATGCCCCTCATCGCGCTCACCGGAGGAATCGCTTCAGGCAAATCGACCGTCGCGCGACGCTTCCAGGAGCTGGGCGCAGTGATCGTCGACGCCGATCGGCTCGCCCGGGTCGCGGTCGAACCGGGCAGCGCCGGTCTAGCGGCCCTGACGAATGAGTTCGGTGACGAGATCCTGGCCGCCGATGGTCAGCTCGACCGCGCAGCGCTCGGCTCGATCGTCTTCGCCGACGCAGACGCCCGAGGTCGGCTCAACAGCATCGTCCACCCTGAGGTCAGCCGTCTCTCGCGCGACGCGTTCGCCGCAGCGTTCGAGGCGGATCCTGAAAGCGTCGTTCTCTACGATGTACCGCTGCTCACCGAAGCGCGGGGGACTGGCGAGTTCGACTCCGTCATCGTCGTTCACGCTCCGGTCGAGGAACGGGTCCGCCGGATGGTCGAATTCCGCGGTATGGATGAGGGCGACGCCCGACAGCGCGTGAATGCCCAGGCCACCGACGAAGAACGTCTCGCGATCGCGACCTATGTGGTCGACGCCTCCGGGACGCTCGAGCAGACCATACAATCCGTAGACGCCCTGTGGCCGCGATTGAGCGAACCGCTCACGAAATGAGGGCCCGCTCCGCGCGTCGTGCCACGGCATCTCGCCGAGCCGATCCGAGCACCGCGACCGCGTTCGCCAGGCTGATGGCGGCGAGACCCATCAGCTGCGCTGATGCAAGGGTCTGACCGAGGATCAGCCAGCCGGCCACGGCCGCAGCCGCCGGGTGGACGCTCTGCAGAACGCTGAAAAGTCCGCGCGGGATCCGTTTCATGACTGCGATGTCGAGCGAGTAGGGAAGAGCTGACGACAGTACCCCGACTGCTACGCCGACGCCGAGCACCAGCGGGAGATGTTCCGGCGGGAGATGCAGCAGGGCACCGATCAGGAACGGCAGGGTACAGGCCGATGCGACCGCACTCGCGATCGCCGTGCCCGCCAATCCCGACAGCTGGCCGGACAACCGATGACCTACCACGACGTATCCGGCCCATGCCGCCCCGGCCACGAGGGCGAAAAGTACGCCGAGGAAGTCGATGCCCGCGACGGTACCGGTCAAGAGGATCACCCCGCCGCCAGCGGCCAGCGCGCAGAGCAGGTCGAGGATCCGTCTGGACGAAAGGAGAGCGACGGTGAGGGGGCCGAGGAACTCGAGGGTGACCGCGAGCCCGAGGTCGATCCGCTCGAAGGACGCATAAATCGCCGCATTCATGGCAACGAGAACCAGGCCGAGAAGGATCGCCAGTCGGGCGGAGCGCCAGGTGAGAGTGCGGGCCACGCGGACGAGAATCGGCGAGAGAACAAGGGCTGCGAAGAGCTGCCGCAAACCGACCACGCCCACGGCCCCCACGAGAGGGAGCAGGGTCGCGCCGAAGCCCGCGCCCGACTGAACGGATACGGCACTCACGAGCGGCCCACCCGCGGCGAAGACATGTCCGCTTCTCGGGCGGCGGGCGATACTCACCATCTCGACGGTAGTCGACCGGCGCGGAACTCCGGTCCGGGGCCGCCGTACGCCAGTGGCGGACGGCGGCCCCCATGTCGGCGGTGCTTCCTAGAATTTGTCTCATGCAACCTACGCGTGCCGTGCGTCCGTTCGAGGTCATCAGTGACTACACGCCGAGCGGTGACCAGCCGACGGCCATCGCCGAGCTCGCCGGGCGCATCAACGCCGGCGAGACCGACGTCGTCCTGCTCGGAGCCACCGGAACGGGTAAGTCGGCCACCACTGCATGGCTGATCGAGCAGGTGCAGCGCCCAACTCTCGTACTCGCGCACAACAAGACTCTCGCGGCGCAGCTCGCGAACGAGTTCCGCGATCTGCTTCCCAACAACGCGGTCGAGTACTTCGTCTCCTACTACGACTACTACCAGCCCGAGGCGTACGTTCCGCAGACGGACACCTTCATCGAGAAAGACAGCTCGATCAACTCCGAGGTCGAGCGTCTGCGTCACTCGACCACCAATGCGCTGCTCAGCCGCCGTGATGTCATCGTCGTCTCGACCGTGTCCTGCATCTACGGTCTGGGCGCCGCCGAAGAGTATTTAGGCGCGATGGTCGCGCTCCAGGTCGGCGAACGCATTTCCCGTGACCAGCTCGTGCGCCGATTCATCAATATGCAGTACGAGCGCAACGACTACGACTTCTCCCGTGGTCGCTTCCGCGTCAAGGGCGACACCATCGAGATCATCCCGGTGTACGAAGAGCACGCGGTGCGCGTCGAGATGTTCGGTGACGAGATCGAAGCCCTCTATTTGTTGCACCCGCTCACCGGCGAGGTCATCAAGCAAATGGACGCCGTCTCGGTGTTTCCCGCCTCTCACTACGCAGCGAGCCCGCAAACCATGCAGCGCGCGATCGGCACCATCCGCGAAGAGCTCGCCGATGAACTGCCGAAGCTCGAAAAGGCAGGCAAGCTGCTCGAGGCCCAGCGACTGCGCATGCGCACCAGCTTCGACCTCGAGATGATGGAGCAGATCGGCTTCTGCTCGGGCATCGAGAATTACTCACGCCACATCGACGGACGTCGCCCCGGTGACGCCCCGAACTGCCTCCTCGACTATTTCCCCGATGACTACCTCGTCGTGATCGACGAGTCCCATGTCACCGTCCCGCAGATCGGCGCCATGTTCGAGGGCGATGCCTCACGTAAGCGCACTCTCGTCGAGCACGGCTTCAGGCTGCCGAGCGCCATGGACAATCGACCCTTGAAGTGGGAAGAGTTCAAGAACCGGGTCGGGCAGACCGTATATCTCTCGGCCACCCCCGGCCGTTACGAGCTCGGCATGGCCGATGGATATGTCGAGCAGATCATCCGCCCGACCGGGCTCGTCGATCCCGAGATCGTCATCAAGCCGAGCAAGGGTCAGATCGATGACCTGCTCGAAGAGATCCGGGTTCGGGCCGGACGTGACGAGCGCGTCCTCGTCACCACGCTCACCAAGAAGATGGCCGAGGAGCTCACCGCGTTCCTCACCGAGTCCGGGGTGAACGTCCGCTACCTGCACGCCGATGTCGACACCCTCCGCCGGGTTGAACTCCTCACCGAGCTCCGACAGGGGGTCTATGACGTCCTCGTCGGCATCAACCTTCTTCGCGAGGGTCTCGACCTGCCCGAGGTCTCGCTCGTCGCCATTCTCGATGCCGACAAAGAGGGCTTCTTGCGCTCGTCCACCTCGCTCATCCAGACCATCGGCCGCGCCGCACGAAACGTCTCGGGTGAGGTGCATATGTACGCCGACAAGCTCACCGACTCGATGAAGTTCGCCATCGAGGAGACCACCCGGCGGCGCGAAAAGCAGGTCGCGTACAACCTCGAGCACGGCATCGACCCACAGCCGCTGCGGAAGAAGATCGCCGACATCACCGATCAACTCATCCGCGAGGGTGCTGACACCAAAGAGCTACTGGCCGGTCGGCAGTCGGGCAAGCGATCCCCGACTCCGAACCTTCGCGGCCGCGACCGCGTCGGCATCGCCGCAGAGGGCGCCACGCAGATCGAGTCGATCATCGCCGACCTCAACGATCAGATGCTGCAGGCGGCGGCCGAGCTGAAGTTCGAGCTCGCTGCGCGTCTGCGCGACGAGCTCAACGAGATGAAGCGTGAGCTGCGACAGATGGAGAAGGCGGGCCACGTCGCCTGACGCAGAGTCGGGACGGCAGAACCTGCGGCAACCGTTCCCCTCAGAGCGAATCCGGGCTCCGGTGTCGGAGGTGCAACCTAGACTTTTCGGGTGCCGATTTCCCCCGTATCCGGACCCAAGCTGAGCGTGCGCGGAGCGCGCGTTCACAACCTTCGCGACGTCGACCTCGAGATCCCTCGCGACTCGCTCGTGGTGTTCACCGGCCTGTCTGGGTCAGGGAAGTCGAGCCTTGCCTTCGACACGATTTTCGCCGAAGGACAAAGACGATACGTCGAGTCGCTCTCGGCGTACGCGCGGCAATTCCTCGGTCAGGTCGACCGACCCGACGTCGACTTCATCGAGGGTCTCAGCCCCGCGGTGTCCATCGATCAGAAGTCGACGAACCGCAACCCGCGCTCGACCGTCGGCACGATCACCGAGATCTACGACTACATGCGCCTGCTGTGGGCGCGCATCGGTGTTCCCCACTGCCCTGTATGTGGTGAGGTCATCTCGCGGCAGACGGTGCAGCAGATCGCCGACCAGCTCATGGAGCTGGAAACCGGCACCCGCTACCAGGTGACGGCTCCCGTCGTGCAGCAACGCAAAGGCGAGTTCGTCGATCTCTTCAAGGAGCTCGCCGCCAAGGGCTTCTCGCGCGCCATGGTCGACGGCACGATGACGCAGCTGAGCGATCCACCGACGCTGAAGAAGCAGTACAAGCACGACATCGCGGTCGTCGTCGATCGACTCGTCGCCTCCGACGACCTCCTTACCCGTCTCACCGATTCGCTCGAAACGGCCCTTCGCCTGACCGACGGCATCGTGCAGATCAACTTCGTCGACCGTGAGGGCGAGACCGCATGGCAGACCTACAGCGAAAAGCTGTCCTGCCCGAACCAGCACCCGATCCAGCTCACCGAGATCGAGCCGCGCACGTTCTCGTTCAACGCTCCGTTCGGTGCGTGCCCTGAATGCTCGGGCCTCGGCACTCGCATGGCGGTCGACGCCGACCTGTTGCTCGGCGACCCGGAACTCAGCATCAAAGACGGCGTGATCATCCCGTGGACGAGCCAGGGGAAAGGCCTCTACAACTACTACGAACGTCTGCTCAAGGGGCTCGCGAAAGATCTCGGCTTCTCGCTCAGCACACCGTGGCAGAAGCTCGCTCCCGAAGCGAAAGAGGCGGTGCTGCGGGGCAACAATTTCGAGGTGCACGTCAAGTGGAAGAACCGCTTCGGTCGTGAAGTCACGTACTCACAGGGGTTCGAGGGAGTCATCCCTTACCTCGAGCGCAACTACATGCAGGCCGAGTCAGACACTCAGCGTGCCCGCTGGGCCGAGTACCTCCGTGAGGTTCCGTGCAAGGTCTGCAACGGCAAGCGTCTGAAGCCCGAGGTGCTCGCGGTTCAAGTCGATGGCAAGAGCATCGCCGAAGTGGCCGACCTCAGCCTCGCGAACGCGAGCGAATTCATGAACGAGCTCTCCCTCAACGACCGCGACGTGAAGATCGCCGCACAGGTGCTGCGCGAGATCCGTGTGCGCCTCGAGTTTCTCCTCGAAGTCGGACTGACCTATCTGACCCTCAGTCGTTCCGCCGGATCCCTCTCTGGCGGCGAAGCGCAGCGCATCCGGCTTGCGACCCAGATCGGCTCAGGACTCACAGGGGTTCTCTACGTGCTCGACGAGCCGAGCATCGGTTTGCATCAGCGCGACAACCGTCGTCTCATCGACACACTCGTGAAGCTGCGCGACCTCGGCAACACGCTCATCGTGGTCGAACACGACGAGGACACCATCCGCACCGCCGACTGGATCGTCGACATCGGGCCCGGCGCGGGGGAGGGCGGCGGAAGGGTCGTTCACTCGGGCGGCTACGAATCGCTGCTGACCGAGACCGAGTCGGTCACCGGCGATTATCTTTCAGGAAAGCGCTCGATCGAGACCCCGAAGAAGCGTCGCAAGATCGACAAGAAACGCACGATCAACGTCGTCGGCGCCCAGGCGAACAACCTGAAGAACGTCACGGCCGAGTTCCCCCTCGGTGTCTTCACCTCGGTGACCGGGGTGAGCGGCTCTGGCAAGAGCACGCTCGTCAACGACATCCTCTATCGTGTGCTGGCCAACCGGTTGAACGGGGCGCGCAAGGTCGCCGGCAAGCACACTCGCGTCACCGGAGTCGACAACCTCGACAAGGTCGTGCACGTCGACCAGGCGCCGATCGGGCGGACACCACGGTCGAACCCGGCGACTTACACGGGCGTCTTCGACCGCATCCGCACGTTGTTCAGCGAGACGATGGAAGCGAAGGCGCGGGGCTATCAGCCTGGTCGATTCAGCTTCAACGTCAAGGGAGGACGCTGCGAGAACTGCCAGGGTGACGGCACGATCAAGATCGAGATGAACTTCCTCCCCGACGTCTACGTCGTGTGCGAGGTCTGCCAGGGCGCCCGCTACAACCGCGACACACTTGCCGTGCACTACAAAGGCAAGAACATCGCCGAAGTGCTCGATATGCCGATCTCCGAGGCCGCTGATTTCTTCGAGCCGATCTCAGCCATCCACCGGTACCTGAAAACCCTCGTCGATGTCGGACTCGGATATGTCCGGCTCGGGCAGAGCGCGACGACACTGTCCGGTGGTGAGGCCCAGCGCGTGAAACTCGCGACCGAGCTGCAACGCCGCTCGAACGGTCGCACCGTGTACGTGCTCGATGAGCCGACCACGGGTCTGCACTTCGAGGATGTCCAGAAGCTGCTCATGGTCCTGAACAGCCTCGTCGAGAAGGGCAACACGGTCATCTGCATCGAGCACAACCTAGACGTGATCAAGTCGTCCGACTGGTTGATCGACATGGGGCCGGAAGGTGGTTCCGGTGGCGGGACCGTCGTGGCCTTCGGGACGCCCGAGAAGCTCGCAGCCATCCCCGAGAGTCACACCGGACGTTTCCTCGCGCAGGTCCTCTACGGGGCGCGGGACGACGCACTGTCCCAAGCCTCTTAGGCAAGCTCAGGCATGGCGAGACCGATCAGCACTCCGACCGTCCCGTACCGGCCGAAAGCCGGTGAGATCCCGACCGAACCAGGCGTCTACCGCTTCCAAGACGCGACAGGTCGGGTGCTCTACGTCGGCAAAGCGAAGAATCTCCGCGCGCGACTGAGTAACTACTTCGCTCCGCTGCACACACTGCACGAGCGGACGCGTCACATGGTCACCCACGCGACCGGTGTCCAGTGGACCGTCGTGCGCTCCGACTTCGAGGCCTTACAGCTCGAGTACACCTGGATCAAGGAGTTCGCCCCGCCCTACAACGTCAAGTTCCGCGACGACAAGACCTACCCGTACATGGTCGTCACTCTCGGTGACGAGGCGCCCCGAGTGATGGTGACCCGAAATCACCGCATCTCGGGCGCACGCTACTTCGGGCCGTACCCGAAGATCTGGGCCGTCCGCGAAACGATCGACCTGATGACGCGCGCCATCCCCATTCGCACGTGCTCGGACTCCAGCTACAAACGCGCCATGGAGTCGGGGCGTCCCTGCTTCCCCGGGCAGATCGGTCGCTGCGGCGGTCCGTGTTCGATGAAGGTTTCGATCGAAGAGCACCGTCGCAACGTCGAACTTTTCGTCTCATTCATGGCATATCCCGACCCGAAGCTGATCTCGAGATACACCGCTGACATGAAGGCGGCGTCCGCGTCCCTCGAGTTCGAGCGCGCTGCTGAACTGCGCGACCGGATCTCGGCGCTCGAGAACGTGCTCGAGTCGAGCGCGGTGGTTCTGCGCGACTCCGTCGACGCCGATGTCTTCGGCATCGAACACGACGAGCTGGCAGCCGCCGTGCAGCAGTTCCGGGTGCGCGGTGGCAGGGTGCGCGGAGTGCGCTCGTGGGTCGTCGACAAAGAGCTGGACCTCGGCCTGGCCGACCTCGTCGACTCGGTCCTGCAAAGCGCCTACGACGACGGGGAAGCGCCGCCGCGCGAGATCATCGTTCCCGAACTCCCCGACGACGCCGAAGCGCTCGAACTGCTCCTCAGCGGGATGCGAGACCGCGGCGCCGTGCGCATCCGTGCCGCGCAACGCGGCGACAAGGCCGCCATCCTGCAGACGGCGACGATGAACGCGAAGCAGGCGCTCGGTCTGTACAAGACGCGACGCAGTGCCGACTACGTCTCCCGGAGCCAGGCCCTCACGGACCTGCAGGAAGCGCTCGAACTCGACGAGGCACCCCTTCGGATGGAGTGCTACGACGTATCGCATCTTTCCGGCACGAACATCGTCGCCTCGATGGTCGTCTTCGAGGACGGCCTGGCGCGCAAGGACCAATACCGCCGTTTCAATGTCGCCGAGTCCAGCGACGACACCGAGTCGCTCTACCAGGTGCTGAGTCGTCGCCTCTCTTATCTCGCCACGGACGGCGACGGTGACAAGGTCGTCGATGAGTTGGTCGGAACAGATCCCGCCGATGTGCTTGGAGACGACCGCGGCGAATCACCAGCCGACGAGCTCGCAGAACTCGAAGCGGAACAGGTAGGGCGTTCCCGCAAACCGGGGAAATTCTCCTACCCGCCGAATCTGTTGATCGTCGACGGCGGCCAGCCTCAGGTCGCGGCGGCCGCGCGCGCGCTTCGCGAGTCGGGGGTGAGCGGCGTGCAGATCTGCGGGATCGCGAAGCGCCTCGAGGAGATCTGGCTACCAGACAGCGACTACCCGGTGATTCTGCCGAGGAACAGTGAAGCGCTCTTCCTCATCCAACGCATTCGCGACGAAGCACACCGTTTCGCGATCAACCATCAGCGAACCCGCCGGAAGCGCGACATCGGCACCGTCCTCAACGACATCCCCGGTCTCGGGCCGGCACGGGTCAAGGAGCTGTTGAAGCACTTCGGCTCGGTCGCGAAGCTCAAACAGGCGAGCATCGAAGAGATCGTCGAGGTCCGTGGAGTCGGTGGCGGCATCGCGAAAACCGTCTACGACCGCTTGCACGCTGAGTAGGCTGGAGATTCATAATCGAGATCGGAGTGCGTGTATCGATGAGTGACGCGGGAGCAGAGTCGGTCGAACCAACGGTTCAGGGCGGCCAGTCGGTTCTCGTCGTGACCGGAATGTCAGGTGCCGGCCGAACGACAGCGGGTAACGCGCTGGAAGATCTCGGCTGGTACGTCGTCGATAACCTGCCGCCGCAGATGCTCCTCCCGTTGATCGATGTCGCCGAGCATGCGGGGGAGTCGTTGCCGCGTATCGCGGTCATCGTCGACGTACGAGGAGGCGCGCGATTCTCCGAACTGGACGAGCTCGTCCGGCAGCTACGCAAACGAACCCAGATCAGGGTGCTCTTCCTCGATGCAAGCGATTCGGCGTTGGTCCGACGGTTCGAGTCGGTGCGTAGGCCGCACCCGCTCCAGGCAGGTGGCACACTCCTCGACGGCATCACCGCTGAGCGCACGCGCACCGCACAGATACGTTCCATGGCGGACATCGTCGTCGACACGTCGGAACTCAACATCCACCAGCTCGCCACCGCCATCCGCGATCTTTTCCGGCATGGCGATGAGCCGGGTGTGCGGCTGACCCTGACGAGTTTCGGCCACAAATACGGTGTCCCGACCGACGCCGATATCGTCGCGGACGCCCGGTTCCTGCCGAATCCGTATTGGATCCCCGAATTGCGTCCGGGCACCGGACTCGATGAGGATGTCAGCGAGTACGTCTTCGCTCAAGACGGCGCTGAGGAATTCGTCGACCGATTCGCGGCGATGCTCGAGCCGGTGATCGCCGGATACGCCCGGGAAAACAAGCGACACGCGACTATCGCGGTCGGCTGTACTGGTGGGCGACACCGGTCGGTTGCGCTCATCGAGGAGCTCGCTCGACGTCTCGGCGCATTGCCAGGTGTGGGTGCGACCGTCAGGCATCGAGACCTCGGCCGGGAATGATCGCCCTTCAGACGATGTAAGACTGGGGGCTCACGAACAACGGGTGGAGGCTGGGGAGTTTTGGCACTGACGGCGGACGTCAAAGAAGAGCTCGCGAAGATCGAGGTGGGTAAGACCTCTGTTCGAGCAGCGGAATTGGCGACGATTCTCCGTTTCGCCGGCGGACTCCACCTCATCTCGGGCCGGATCGCAGTCGAGTCGGAACTCGACTCCGTGCAGTTGGCGAAGCGCGTTCGGAAAGACCTCGCCGAGTTGTACGGCGTGCGCGGCGATGTCGCCGTGATCACAGCGTCGGGCGCCCGGCGCGTCAGCTCCTACGTGGTCCGCGTCATCGACGGCGGCGAAACTCTTGCGCGGCAGACCGGTTTGCTCGACGCTCGCCGCCGTCCGATTCGGGGCCTTCCCAACCGTTTGACCACGGGGTCGATCGACGATCTCGAGGCCATCTGGCGAGGCGCGTTCCTCGCTCGCGGAAGCCTCACCGATCCGGGCCGCTCCGCCGCGCTCGAGATCACCTGCCCCGGCAACGAGACCGCTATGGCGCTCGTCGGGGCAGCGAGCCGGCTCAAGGTGGTGGCCAAAGCGCGCGAGGTGCGTGGCGTTCACCGTGTCGTGATCCGGGACGGCGAAGCGATCGGGGACATGCTCGAGCGTATGGGCGCCGCGGGCAGCAGGCGCAACTGGGAGGACATGCGTCAACGGCGCGAAGTTCGAGCCACTGCCAACCGTCTCGTCAACTTCGACGATGCCAACCTCCGGCGTTCGGCTCAGGCAGCCGTAGCTGCGTGCGCTCGGGTGGAACGCGCGCTCGAGATCCTCGGGCCGGGAATCCCGCAACACCTCCGATATGCGGGCGATCTCCGGTTGGCTCATCGCGACGCGAGCCTCGACGAGCTCGGTCACCACGCCGATCCACCGATGACCAAGGATGCCGTTGCGGGCCGGATCCGGCGGCTCCTCGCCATGGCGGACAAGAAGGCCTCGGACCTCGGTATCCCCGGAACCGAAGCCAACCTTCCCGCCGACCTCGATTAGCGATCGACGTCGCCCCTATCGGTCGATTAGGGGAGCGTCTCCTCGGAGCCTGGCAGTTCCCGAGCGTTCTCCGAAGGAACACCGCGTGTTCGCCGCGGGTACTTAGACTGAAGAGAAGACCCGGAAGCCGCCCTTCTCGGACGCCCTCCGGGCACCGAATCAGGAAGAGGATCAATGGCTGAGTACACCCTGCCGGAACTGCCGTACGACTACGCGGCTCTCGAGCCGCACATCAGTGCGCGCATCATGGAGCTGCACCACAGCAAGCACCACCAGACCTACGTGACGGGTGCGAACACCGCGCTCACCCAGATGGCCGAGGCTCGCGAGTCCGGGAACCTGGCGAACATCAACAAGCTGTCGAAGGACCTGTCGTTCAATCTCGGTGGACACGTCAATCACTCCATCTTCTGGACCAACCTGACCCCCGAGGGCCAGGAGCGCCCCGAGGGTGAGATCGCGGTGGCCATCGACGACGCGTTCGGGTCGTTCGACAATTTCAAAGCCCAGTTCACCGCGGTCGCGCTCGGCGTCCAAGGCTCCGGTTGGGCGCTCCTCGCCTGGGATAGCGTCGGTCAGCAGCTCGTCATCGAGCAGCTGTTCGACCAGCAGGGCAATATCCCCGCGGTTACCATCCCGGTGCTCATGCTGGACGTGTGGGAGCACGCGTACTACCTCGACTATCAGAACGTGCGCGCCGACTATGTCAAGGCGTTCTGGAACATCGTCAACTGGCAGAACGTTGAGAACCGACTGGCTGCTGCCCGGCAAGGCGCAAGCGGCCTCGTCGTTCTTCCGTAGAGGGCTAGGCTCTTAACTGGCGCGGAAGCCATCAGCTTCCGCGCCAGTTCTCATAGTCCATGTAAACGGCGACCTGAACGGCGCCCAGTTCTCAGGAGTGCTTCGTTGGCAGTACGTGTCGGTATCAACGGATTCGGCCGCATCGGTCGCAACTACTTCCGGGCTGCTCTCGCCAAGGGCAGCGACCTCGAGATCGTCGCGGTGAACGACCTCACCGACAATGCGGCGCTCGCCCACCTTCTCAAGTACGACTCGATCACCGGTCGTCTCGACGCCAGCGTCGAGCTCGAAGGCGACACCATCGTGGTCGGCGGCAAGCCCATCAAGGTTCTCGAGCAGCGCGATCCCGCCGCTCTCGGATGGGGCGACCTCGGAGTCGACGTCGTCATCGAATCGACAGGACGCTTCACCAACGCCGAGGACGCGCGCAAGCACATCGATGCAGGCGCCAAGAAGGTCCTCATCTCGGCCCCTGCCAAGGGTGAAGACGCGACGTTCGTCATGGGTATCAACCACGAGACCTACGACCCCGAGAACCACCACATCATCTCGAACGCGTCGTGCACGACGAACTGCCTCGCACCACTCGCCAAGGTCTTCAACGACAAGTTCGGGATCGAACGTGGGCTCATGACCACGGTGCACGCCTACACTGCCGACCAGAACCTGCAGGATGGCCCGCACAGCGACCTCCGTCGCGCACGCGCGGCGGCCCTCAACATCGTTCCCACCAGCACCGGTGCAGCGAAGGCGATCGGCCTGGTTCTGCCCGAGCTGAAGGGCAAGCTCGACGGCTTCGCTCTGCGCGTGCCGGTTCCCACGGGCTCGATCACCGACCTCACGGTCGTCACGAACAGCACGGTGAGCGTCGACGAGATCAACGCCGCCTACAAGGAAGCCGCAGAGGGCTACCTCAACGGTTACCTCAAGTACACCGAGGACGAGATCGTATCGAGCGACATCGTCGCCGATCCGCACTCCTCTATCTACGACTCGGGGCTGACTCGCGTTCTGGGCAACGAGGTCAAGATCTCGGCCTGGTACGACAACGAGTGGGGTTACTCCAACCGTCTCGTCGACCTGACCGAATACGTCGCCGAGCGTCTCTGATTCATGGCCTTTCGCACGCTTGACTCTCTCGGACAACTCGAGGGCAAGCGCGTAATCGTCCGTTGCGACCTCAACGTCCCTCTGAAAGAGGGCGAGATCACCGACGATGGACGCATCCGCGCATCCCTGCCCACGCTGGACCAGCTACTCGATCAGGGCGCCAAAGTCGTCGTGATCTCGCATCTCGGTCGGCCCGACGGAGAGCGGAATGAGAAGTTCAGCCTCGCGCCGGTTGCGACTCGCCTCGGAGAGTTGCTCGGGCGCCCGGTTTCGTTCGTCGACGCTTCGCCCGCCGATGCGGGCGAGCTCGACGGCGACGTCGTTCTACTTCAGAATCTGCGGTTCGATCCGCGTGAGACGAGTAAGGACGCGGGGGACCGGGCAGCCTTTGCCGCCGAGATCGCGGCGCTCGGTGACGCGTTCGTCTCCGACGGTTTCGGGGTCGTTCACCGCAAGCAGGCGAGCGTCTACGAGCTCGCGGAGGCACTGCCGAGTGCTGCGGGAACGCTGATCGCTGCCGAGCTCAAGGTTCTCGACCGTTTGACCGAGACACCGGAGAAGCCGTACGCAGTCATTTTGGGGGGCTCGAAAGTCAGCGACAAGCTCGGCGTGATCGACCACCTGCTGCCTCGAGTGGATTCTTTGCTCATCGGCGGAGGGATGCTCTTCACCTTCCTCGCGGCACAAGGTCACGCCGTGGGTGCCAGCCTGCTCGAAAAGGACCAGATCGAAACCGTCAAGGGCTACCTGGCGAAAGCCGAGGAGCTCGGTGTCGAACTGATTCTTCCCACCGACGTCGTCGTGGCGGAGCGTTTCGCCTCGGACGCAGACCACGAGGTGCGGTCGGCGGTGGATATCGAGGGCGGCAGGTTCGGTTCCGACGGGATCGGGCTCGATATCGGTCCTGAGACGGCACGCCGTTTCGCCGATGTGGTCGCGGGTTCCAAGACCGTGTTCTGGAACGGTCCGATGGGGGTGTTCGAGTTCGAAGCGTTCGCGTCGGGAACGAAGACCGTCGCCAAGGCACTCTCTGAAGTCGGCGGACTCTCGGTCGTCGGCGGCGGTGACTCCGCGGCTGCGGTGCGTGCGCTCGGATTCGCGGACGATGATTTCGGTCATATTTCGACCGGTGGCGGAGCAAGCCTCGAGTTCCTCGAGGGTAAGAAGCTCCCTGGCTTGGAGGTACTCGGATGGCAGAGCTGACGACCCGGACCCCGCTGATCGCGGGCAACTGGAAGATGAACCTCGATCATCTGCAGGCGATCGCATTCGTGCAGAAGCTTGCCTGGACGTTGAAGGATGCGCGGCACGACTACAGCGAGACCGAGGTTGCGCTGTTCCCACCGTTCACCGATCTGCGGAGCGTCCAAACGCTCGTCGCGGCGGACAAGTATGAGCTCGCCTACGGCGGCCAGGACCTGTCCTCCCATGACTCGGGCGCATATACCGGCGAAGTCTCCGGCGCTTTCCTCGCAGCGCTCGACGCGAAGTACGTCCTGATCGGCCATTCCGAACGCCGCAGCTATCACGGTGAGACCGACGAGGTCGTCGCATCGAAGGTTAAGGCCGCTTTGAAGCACGGCCTCGTCCCGATCATCTGTGTCGGCGAGACAGCCGAAGATCTCGAGAAGCACGGACCAAGCGCAGTGCCGGTGAGCCAGCTCGGCGTCGCACTCGAGGGGATTCCCGAGAATGCCGAGATCGTCGTCGCTTACGAACCGGTATGGGCAATCGGATCCGGGCAGGCGGCAACACCTGAGCAGGCGCAGCAGGTTGCTGCTGCGCTCCGGACTCTGCTATCCGAGCGCCTCTCGTCCGCGGCGGCAGACTCGACGCGAATCCTCTATGGCGGTTCCGTCAAGTCCGGCAATATCGCAGGGTTCCTTCGCGAAACGGACGTGGACGGCGCGTTGGTCGGTGGCGCAAGTCTCGACCTGGCCGAGTTCGCAAGCATCATCCGGTTCAAGAAGCACGTCGGCGCGTAGTTCTGGTGGCTGCTTCCCGCGGCGCGAGGTCCGTTCTGGTCGCGCGCCGCGGAGTTTCCCGGCGTGAAACGACGAATTGTTTATACTGCTCTAGGTTCGCTCCGATGCGGGCCGTCTAGGAAAGGTTTCGCGTGGAGATTCTCCAGGTCGTACTCCAGGTCGTTCTCGGCATCACGAGCCTCCTGCTGACGATGCTCATTCTGCTTCACCGTGGCCGTGGTGGCGGTCTGTCCGACATGTTCGGTGGCGGTGTGACATCCAACCTCGGTGCTTCCGGGGTCGCGGAGCGCAACCTCAACCGCATCACTGTCGTTCTCGCGTTGGTCTGGGTGGCGTGCATCGTCGTCCTGGGCTTGATCACGCGATTCGACTCGGGCGTCTGAGCGACCTTTTCGTCTTCGAGTATCTGAAGTGGGGCAGTAATGGCATCTGGTGGCAGCGCCATCCGTGGATCGCGCGTCGGCGCCGGTCCCATGGGCGAGCAGGATCACGGTTACCACGCGGAGCGTGTCGCCGTGTCGTATTGGGACGCTCTCGGCAACGAGACGGTGCGGTATTTCGCCGCTAATGTCCCCGATCAAGACATCCCTGAGACGATCGATTCGCCGTCCAGTGGGCTTCCTGCTGGACGGGACAAGAGCAATCCGCCGTCGATGACGAAGGCGGAGCCGTACAAGACGCATCTCGCCTATGTGAAGGAACGGCGGAGCACCGAAGAGGCTGAACAGCTTCTCGATGAGGCGCTCACGCAGCTCCGCATCCGCCGCGGAAAGATTCAGGCGTAGATAAAAGTTGGCCGGGCTCGATGAGCCCGGCCAACCTCTTAATGGAGCCTGAACATTAGGCAGCGCGCGCCAAGCGCGATGACGAAATGTAGAAACCTCAGGTTCCCTCGGGGCTCCTGCCTTCTGAACACGCGCAGTTCGTCCGGCCCTTTGTTTCGCTGCGCTCGACGGGCGGCGGGTGCCGTTCCACGACGACCTGCGGCCTCCTCGTCGACCGTGGCGGAGGGCCGACCGTCAATATGTGGAAGCGATGAGGTTTTCGGGGACCTGTGCGGCGGCGGCCTGGTCGACGAAGAAGACCGTGCGTCGCCGCCCTTGAATGCCTGCGACGGGCACCTCGTTCGTAGCCGCGCCGGCGAGTGCGAGCCCGAGAGCGGGTGCTTTGTCGGCGCCGGCGAGTGACATCCAGATCCGGATCGACGAGTTGATGACGGGAAAGGTCAGGCTCAAACGCTCGGGTGGAGGCTTCGGCGCATTCAGAACCGGAATGACGGTCTTGTCCGTCGCATTGGCGATGTCGCGGTCGGGGAAAAGCGAAGCGATGTGACCATCGGGGCCGACACCGAGGAATGTGATGTCGAAGCGGGGGTGGGTCTCGCCGTCGGGAGCAGCGGCCTGAAGGTCGCGGGCGTACGAGTCGGCTGCTTCTTCGATGTCGGTGATCTCGTCGCTGGCGGGGAACGGATGAATCTGTTCCTCTGGCGTGGGTAGCGAGTCGAGAAGCGCCTCGCGTGCCTGCTGGTCATTACGTTCAGGGTCACCCGCTGGGAGGAACCGCTCGTCGCCCCACCAGAAGTGGATCCGCGTCCAGTCGACGGTGTCACGCGCCGGCGAGTCGTTCACCGCTCGCAGGATTGCCGTCCCGACTGTGCCGCCGGTGAGGACGACGTGCGCCGAGTCGAACTCGTCGAGCAGGTCGATCAGCTTGGTCATGAAGCGGGCGGCGACCGAACTCGCGAGTGCAGCGGCGTCTGGGTGGACGAGGACTCGTTGTTCGTTAATCACGCTTTCGAGCTTATCGGGCCGCCGCCGGGTCCTTCGCCTGCGGCCTCCATAGGCCCGTGCAGGCGAGCAAGCCCGACAGTGAGCACTCGCCCGTACAATTCGTCGGGGTCGAGGCGTCGCAACTCCTCGGCGAGGCACTCGCGAAGACTGCGGCGCGGCAGTGAAAGATCGTGCTCGGGACGGCCCGGTTGAACCAGATGCGCGACGTTGCCCTCGGGGCGTTCGAGCAGAATGATTCCGCTTCGCCGCACGAGACGGACAGCGTGGATGCCGCCAGAGGTCGGCACGTCGGAGACCTCATGCGAGACGGGCACCTCGAGCTGCAGCCCGAGCCAGGCGGCGAGGAGAGCGGTCGACGGTGAGTCGGCGGCGCCATGTACTTCGACCCCGATCACCGGCTCGAATGGGGGCTGGTCGAGTACTGCCGCGAGTTGGGCTCGCCACAGCGTGAGGCGCGTCCACGCGAAGTCGGTGTCGCCGGGGGTATACGTCTGCGCGAGATGGTGAAGGTAGGAAAGCGGATCGGGCTGTGATGACGCGTCGGTGATCCGCCGTGTAGCGATCGCGCCGACCGATGCACGTGCGGCGAAACTGGGTGCAGCGCCCGGCCACCAGAGAACGACAGGCGCATCAGGGAGGAGCAGCCCGGTCACGAGACTCTCTTCGTCAGACGCCGAAGCACCGACAGCGCGCAGCACGATCACTTCGCTGGCGCCTGCATCGCCACCTACGCGGATCTGCGCATCGAGGCGCGCCTCGGCGTCGCTGTCCGAGCCGTCGACCGTGTGCGCCACGACGATGACTCGCATCGGATGCTCGCGAGACGCGTCGTTGGCAGCCTCGATAGCCTCTTCCTCGTGGCCGAGCTCCGTGTCGATGACGAGGGTGAGCACCCGTCCGAGCGCGACCGCTCCGCCCTCCTCACGGATTTTGACGAGAGTTTTCGAGATACCGGCTGTGCTGGTGTTCGGAAGATCGACGATCATGGACGTCTCCATACTCTGCCGTCGCGCGCCATGAGCGCGTCGGCAGACGACGGCCCCCAGGTTCCAGGACGGTATTGTTCCGGCTGCCCTTGCGTGGCCCAGAATTCCTCGATCGGATCGAGGATCTTCCAGGACAGTTCAACCTCTTCGTGGCGGGGGAACAGCGGTGGGTCTCCAAGAAGCACGTCGAGGATGAGGCGCTCGTACGCTTCAGGGCTGGCTTCGGTGAATGCGTGTCCGTAACCGAAGTCCATGGTCACGTCTCGCACCTGCATACCGGCGCCTGGGACCTTCGAGCCGAATCGGATGGTAACGCCCTCGTCGGGCTGGACGCGGATGACGAGCGCGTTCTGACCCAGGGTCGAGGTTTGGCTCTCTTCGAACAGGTACTGCGGCGCCCGTTTGAACATCACAGCGATCTCGGTGACTCGGCGTCCGAGACGTTTACCGGCCCGAAGGTAGAAGGGGACACCCGACCAGCGCCTGGTTGCGATATCGAGACGCATGGCCGCATAGGTTTCGGTCAGCGACTCCGGGTTCATCCCTTCCTCATCGAGGAACCCCTCAACGCGTTCACCGCCCTGCCAGCCTCCGGTGTACTGACCACGAGCGGTCGCAGCGCCGAGGTCGGCAGGCAACCGGACCGCCGAGAGTACCTTCTCTTTTTCCGCTCGAAGGTCACGCGCATCGAACGAGACAGGCTCTTCCATAGCGGTGAGGGCGAGGAGTTGGAGCAGGTGGTTCTGGATGACGTCGCGCGCGGCGCCGATACCGTCGTAGTAGCCAGCACGCCCGCCGACGCCGATGTCTTCGGCCATGGTGATCTGGATGTGGTCGACGTAATTCGAATTCCAGATGGGCTCGTACAGCTGATTGGCGAACCGCAGAGCCAAAATGTTCTGAACCGTCTCCTTACCGAGGTAGTGATCGATGCGGAACACGGAGTCGGCAGGGAAGACCGACTCGACGACCTCGTTGAGTTCACGCGCGGTTGTCAGATCGCTTCCGAACGGCTTCTCGATGACGACGCGCCGCCACGCCCCCTCTTTCTGCTCAGCGAGACCGGATCGACGCAGTTGCTCGGTGACCAGGGGGAAAGATTTCGGCGGGATCGAGAGATAGAACGCGTGGTTCCCCATGGTGCCGCGCTCACGATCGAGAGCCTCGATCGTGCTCTTCAGCTCTTCGAATGCCGCATCGTCGTCGAAGGTTCCGGAGACGAAGCGGATGCCCTGCGCCAGTTGGCGCCACACATCATCATCGAACGGTGTCCGTGCGTATTGCTTCACCGCGTCGTAGACGACCTTCTCGAAGTCCTGATCTTCCCAGTCGCGGCGAGCGAAACCGACTAGCGCGAAACCCGGTGGCAGGAGGCCACGGTTCGCGAGGTCGTATACCGCCGGCATCAGCTTCTTACGCGACAGGTCTCCGGTCACGCCGAAAATGATGAGACCGCTCGGACCCGCGATCCGATTCAGCCGCCGATCTGTGGGGAGACGAAGAGGGTTGTAGCCCTGCGAGATCTCTACCGGCATTGAGTCTCCTTGTCGACGGTCAGGATGCGAGTTGTGCGACGAGGGCCGCTGTCGCAGACGGCGAGGTCAGATTCAATCGCAGGACTGGACGTCCGTGCTCGCTGAGCACGGCTGCGTCGCCCGTCGCCTGCGCTTGGATGAGCTGGCCGAAGGTGAAGGGACGGCCCGGGATTTCGAGATCCTCGGCGGCATCACGTGTGATCTGGAGGAACACTCCCACAGCCGGGCCACCCTTATGGTACTGGCCGGTCGAGTGGAGGAATCGCGGCCCCCAACCGAAGGTGACGGGGCGGCCGGATCGCCGAGCGAGAGCATCTCGGAGCTCGGCGAGCTGAGGCGTCTCGACACGGTCGACGTAAGCCTGAACCGAGAGGTAACCGGTCGGGCCGACCTGCGCGAGCAGACGATCTACGGCTTCTCCGACAGTGGTCACATCGTCGACGAGTTCAGCGTCTCCTCGAACCTCGATACCTTCAGCCGCGAAAGCCGGGGGAGTGGATTCGGGACGCTCGTCGAGAAGCCCCCTTGCCGCGACTTTCGCGGATTCCACATCGGGCTGGTCGAACGGATTGATGCCGATCAGGCGTCCGGCGACCGAGATCGCATATTCCCAGACGAGAAGAGCAGCGCCCAGCGTGCCGCTCATGACGACCTCGCCGTTATCGAGTTCGCGATCGTGTCGTGACCGTGTGGCTTCCGCGACGAGACGGACGATCTGAACGTCTGCAAGCTGCTCGGTGACTTCGGGGGAGTCGACGTCGAGGACGATAGGGAGGAGTCCCTTTCCGTCTTTGCCTGTCGACTCGGCGATGAGCTGTTCAGCCCAGTCCGCGAAACCGACGATGTGGGTGCCGTCGGCGACGATCCCCACCTTGTCCTTCAGCGGGTGCGACCCCGCGATCGCGGCTCCGAGCACGAGCCCCGGGTTGTCGGGCTGGTCCGACGCGAGGTAGACGAGTTCGGCTTCTGCCTCGTCGAGGAGCTCTCCGATGTCGGCGCCGGCGAGGCCGGACGGAACGAGCCCGAACGCCGTCAACGCTGAGAAACGTCCGCCAACGTTCGGGTCGGCGTTGAACACGCGGTAACCCGCTTCGCGGGCCGACGAGTCCAGCGGCGATCCGGGGTCGGTGACGATCACGATGCGGTCTCGCGCGTCGATTCCGGCATCGGCGAATGCCTTCTCATACACGCGTCGCTGACTGTCGGTCTCGACCGTCGATCCTGACTTGGACGAGATGACGACGACGGTGCGCTCGAGGTTGGCGCGGAGAGCGGCGAGTACCTGCCCAGGGTCCGTCGAGTCGAGCACCGTCAGCTCAACACCTGCTGTACGCGTGATGACCTCAGGTGCCAACGACGAGCCACCCATACCGCCGAGGACGACGTGGTCGACCCCTTTGGCGACGAGTTCGGCGCGGAGGTCCGAAATCTGTTCGACGAGCGGGCGCGAGATCGACACGGCCTCGGTCCAGCCGAGCCGCTTCGACGCCTCTTCCACCGCCGCGTCGCCCCAGAGGTCGGGAGTCTGCGCGGCGATGCCGGAGGCGACGCGGTCATCGATCAGCTGGGGCACGACACGCTTGATGGCGTCCGCTGCGGCACCGCCCGCCTCGATCCGGATACTCACTTGGCGCCGTCCAACGCGGTGCGCACGGTGTCGAGAAGTTCGGTCCACGAGGCAGCGAACTTCTCGAGCCCCTCCTTTTCGAGCAACTCGGTTACCTCGTCGAGCGAGATACCGAAGTCGGAGAGACCGTCGATGACGGACTGAGCCTCGGAGTAGTTGCCGGTGACCTGGTCGCCCTTGATCTCTGCGTGATCGAATGTGGCGTCGAGGGTTTTACCGGGCATCGTGTTGACCGTCTCGGCGACAGCGAGCTCGACGACGTAGAGGGTGTCGGGGAGGTTCGGGTCTTTGACGCCGGTCGACGCCCAGAGCGGGCGCTGCTTGTTCGCGCCGGCTGCGAGGAGCTCCGCCGCACGGTCTTCAGCGAACGCCTTCTCGTAGGCCTGATAGGCGAGACGTGCGTTCGCAATTCCCGCCTTGCTCTTGGCGGCTTTCGCTTCGTCGGTGCCGACGGCATCGAGGCGCTTGTCGATCTCGCTGTCGACGCGGGAGACGAAGAACGAGGCGACCGAGTGGATCGTCGACAGATCGATCCCTGCGGCCTTGGCCTTCTGGAGCCCGCTGAGGTAGGCGTCTACGACTTCGAGGTAGCGCTCGAGAGCGAAGATCAAGGTCACGTTGACGCTGATACCCGCGGCGATGACTTCGGTGATTGCCGGTAGCCCCGCTTTGGTGGCCGGGATCTTGATCATCGCGTTCGGCTGATCGACCTTCGCCCACAGTGCTTTAGCTGCCGAGACGGTGCCCTCGGTGTCGTGGGCGAGTCCTGGCTCCACTTCGATCGAGACGCGGCCGTCGTAGCCGTCGGTCGAGTCGTAGACCGGACGGAAGATCTTCGACGCCTCTGCGACGTCGTCCGTCGTGATCTCGAAGACCGCCTTGTCTACATCGGCGCCAGAGGCGGCGAGCTCGCGTACCTGCTCGTCGTAGGCCTCGCCCTTGGCGAGCGCCGAGGCGAAGATGGTCGGGTTGGTGGTGATGCCGACGACGTTCTTCTCGTCGACGAGCTTCTGGATGGAGCCGCCGTTGATGAGCTCTCGCGAGAGATCGTCGAGCCAGATGCTGACGCCGACGGCGGAGAGTGCTTCGGTGGGCGTGGTTGATTCAGTCATGATTCCTCGCTTGATTCGTGGATACCGGTCGCTTATAGCGCGGCCAGCGAGTCCTTTGCGGCTGCGATCGCGGCTTCCTTCGTGAAGCCGAACTTCGCGTAGAGGGTCTGATAATCGGCGGAAGCGCCGAAGTGCTCGATCGACACGCTGCGTCCTGCGTCGCCGATCCAGGGGCGCCAGCCGAGGGCGATACCCGCCTCGATCGAGACACGGGCTTTCACCGCGGAGGGAAGCACGCTCTCGCGGTACTCCTCGCTCTGCTCGGCGAACCACTCGAGCGATGGCACGGAGACGACTCGAGCGTTGATGCCTTCTGCCTTCAGTCCCTCCCTCGCGGCGACCGCGATCTGGACCTCGGACCCCGTGGCCAGGAAGATCACATCAGGCGCGCCGTTCGGGGCTTCGGCGAGAACATAGGCCCCCTTGGCGGCCCCGCGAGCATGTCCGAAGGTCTCGCCTTCCGCTTCGCCGTCACCGCGTTCGAAGACCGGAAGGTTCTGGCGGCTGAGCGCGAGACCGGCGGGGCCGTTACGTCGTTCGAGGATCGTCTTCCACACCCATGCGACTTCATTCGCGTCGGCGGGCCGAACAACGTCCATACCGGGGATCGCACGCAGCGAAGTGAGCTGCTCGATCGGCTGGTGGGTCGGACCGTCCTCGCCTAGGGCGATCGAGTCGTGCGTCCACACGTAGATGGTCGGAGCCTTCATGAGCGCTGCCAGGCGGACGGCGGGGCGCATGTAGTCACTGAAGATCAGGAAGGTTCCGCCGAACGGACGTGTGTTCCCGTGCAACACGATCCCGTTCAGGATCGAGCCCATCGCGTGCTCGCGGATACCGAAGTGAAGAACGCGGCCGTAAGGGTTTCCGCTCCACTCGTCCGTCGACCATTCACTCGGGACGAATGATTCGGCTTCAGTGATGGTGGTCAGGTTCGACTCGGCGAGGTCGGCGGAGCCACCCCAGAGCTCAGGGAGCAGGGGCGCGATCGCGTTGATGACCTTGCCGGACGCTGCACGGGTCGAGACGTCCTTGCCGGTCTCGAAGACGGGGAGTGCCTCCTCGATGCCCTGGGGGAGTTCTCTGGCCTCCAATCGGTCGAAGAGCGCCTTCTTGTCGGGGTTCGCGATAGCCCACGCGTCGAACTGCTTCTGCCATTCGGCATGCTCCGCCTGGCCACGCTCGATCGCCGTGCGGGTGTGCTCGATGACCTCAGGGGCGACCTCGAAGGTCTTGTCGGGGTCGAAGCCGACGACCTGCTTCACCGCACGCAGCTCGTCACTGCCGAGAGCGGACCCATGGATCTTGCCCGTGTTCTGCTTCTTGGGCGACGGCCAACCGATGATGGTCTTCAGGATGATGATCGAGGGCTTGTCGGTCTCGGCCTTGGCTGCCTCGACGGCGCGGTGCAGCTCAGCGACATCTTCGACGTATTCGCCGGTCTTCTTCCAGTCGACGGTCTGCACCTGCCAGCCATACGATTCATAGCGCTTCGCGACATCCTCGGTGAAGGCGATGTTCGTGTCGTCTTCGATCGAGATCTGGTTGGCGTCGTAGATGAGAACCAGATTGCCGAGCTTCTGGTGCCCTGCGAGCGACGATGCCTCGCTGGTGACACCCTCCTGCAGGTCGCCGTCACCCGCGAAAACGTAGATGTAGTGATCGAAAGGGCTCTCGCCGACCGCGGTGTCGGGGTCGAAGAGGCCCCGTTCGAAGCGGGACGCGTAAGCGAATCCCACTGCGGAGGCGAGTCCTTGGCCGAGCGGCCCCGTTGTGATCTCGATGCCGTCGGTGTGGCCGTATTCGGGGTGACCCGGCGTCTTCGAGTCCCACTTGCGCAGGTGCTTGAGGTCCTCGAGTTCGAGTCCGTAGCCGCCCAGGTAGAACTGGACGTACTGGATGAGCGAGGCGTGACCATTCGAGAGGATGAAGCGGTCGCGACCGACCCAGGTGTTGTCGCTGGGATCACGTCGCATGACCTTCTGGAAGAGCAGGTAGGCCGCGGGAGCCAGGCTCATCGCGGTTCCGGGGTGACCGTTTCCGGCCTCTTCGACCGCGTCTGCGGCCAGGATGCGGGCGGTTTCCACCGCTTTGTCGTCAATCGCTTGCCACTGGAGATCAGCCACGTGCAGATAGCCCCTTATTCGTCGTGAAGTTGTACAGCTTCTCTAAACCTGGCCAAGTATATGGAGGCCACCCCGACGGCGACTGACCGTCCGGTGAATCCTCGCCGTACCCGGGGTGTGCGTTCTGAATCACCCGCGATAGAGCCGGGCGGGGCAGCCGGTAGGATCTGTGCCAGTGAGTACTGCGACCCAGAACGATCGGCCCGTCGGCCACCGGCCGAGCATCGGATTCGGCGCGAAAGCGCGCGCGTACATCGCTCTCACGAAACCTCGAGTCGTCGAGCTGCTGCTTGTCACGACGGCGCCCGTCATGATTCTCGCCCAAGGCGGGATCCCCGATCTCTGGCTCGTGGTGGCCACGCTGATCGGCGGTTCGATGAGCGCGGGTGCAGCGAGCGCCTACAACTGCTATATCGACCGTGACATCGACGCGGTCATGCACCGCACCAAACGGCGACCGCTGGTCACAGGAGAAGTGACGCCGCGCGAGGCGCTTGTCTTCGCATCGGCGCTTGCGGTCGTGTCCACGGTTTGGCTCCTCGTCTTCACCAACTGGGTCGCCGCTGCGCTGTCTGTCGCAGCGATTCTCTTCTATGTGTTCGTCTACACGCTGTGGCTGAAGCGACGGACCGAGCAGAACATCATCTGGGGCGGAATCGCCGGATGCTTCCCCGTGCTCATCGGCTGGGCGGCAGTGACGGGAGATGTTTCCTGGGCTGCGTTCATCCTGTTCCTCGTCGTATTCCTGTGGACTCCGCCGCATTACTGGCCGCTGTCGATGAAGTATCGCGACGACTACGAAGCAGCCGGTGTGCCGATGCTCGCCGTCGTCAGGAGTCGTCAGATCGTCGGGCTGCAGACGATCCTCTACGCATGGGCGACCGTCGCGTGTTCCCTCCTGTTGATCCCGGTGGCCGGAATGGGTGTTGTCTACTCAGCGGCAGCCGCGGGTTCAGGGATCTGGTTCATCTACGAGACCCACCGCCTTTACGGGGTCGCAATCCGCGGCGAAGAGCCGAAGCCCATGCGTGTTTTCCACGCCTCGATCAGCTACCTCACGCTGCTCTTCCTGGCCATCGCCATCGATCCGCTGCTGCCTTTCTGACCTGGTCCCGGGCCTGTCCTTCAGCAGGAGGTTTCGCCTTCAGCACGAGAAACAGGGCCGTGTTCTCATGCTGGGCCTCAGTTTCCCTGCTGACGGAGATGATCTCCTGCTGAGGTCGGGGCGCCGCCGGGGGAGCGGGATCAGGCCCGCTGCTCGGCCAGGACGCTCTCGGTGGTGATGCGGTCCGCCGGAATGGCCGGTTGTCGCAGCGACAGAACCATGGCCGTCATCCCTGCGGCGATGACGGCGGACACGATCATGTGGACGCCGACGAGGCCCGCCGGCAGACCCAGGCGCGACTGCGCGATCCCGATTCCGACCTGGACGAGGACGGCAGCGAGCGTGAGCACCCCGAAGCGGACTGTTCGCGGCAACCGCCGGAGATAGGCCGACACGACGACAGCGACGATGAGGCCGAGCATGGTGTACGCCGGCCAGCTGTGGACGTGCTGCATCAGTTGGGAGTCGAGACCATTGCGGGCCGCGCCCGAGTCGCCTGCGTGGGGTCCGGATCCTGTTGTCAGCACACCGACCACGAGTGTGACAGCCGTTGCGACGACCGCGAAGCCGGTCAATACGCGCAACCACCCCGGCGCGATGTCCGCTCGATCTCGACGGTCGAAGTACACCCGCCAGACATACCAGGCGGCGAATGCGACGATGACGATCGAGGCGAGGAAGTGAGCGCCGACGACGTAGGGATTGAGGCCCGTTAGCACGGTTACTCCTCCGATGACCGCCTGCACCGGGATGTAGAGCCCGACGAGGAACGCGGGCAGGATCAGGCCGCGACCGGTTGCACGGGTCCGTACAACCGACAGGAAGGCCAGGATCGCGACCGCTACGAGGACGAAGGTGAGTAGGCGGTTACCGAACTCGATGACGCCGTGAATACCCATCTCGGGAACATTCACGAACGAGTCTTCGGTGCAGCGCGGCCAAGTAGGACAGCCGAGTCCCGATCCTGTAAGCCGGACGAGGCCGCCCGTTCCGATGATGCCGATCTGCGCGACCAGAGTCGCCCAGGCGAGACCCCGGGTCCAGCGGGTGATGCGGTCCGGCATGAGTCGATCCCGCAACTCGATCCCCGCGGTCCGCTCCTGCGTGCTGGTCACCTCTACTCGCCTCCGGTAGCGCCGTCGAAGAGACGAAAGCCTCGCGCGGCGATGACAGTTTAGGCGGGCACCGCTGCGGTCGCCGCCAGCACAGTGACTCCCGGGTCTCCCTCGCGTAAGATGGACGTCCGACGGAATGCTCCGGTTTTTCGTCGTGCCGATCGACGATGAGGGTGAGCCTGCGACGGGTGAGTCGCCAGAGCCCTGCGTCCCTGCGCCCTCAGTCACGTGCGTGGAATGCTCAGGTGCGTTCGTCGGTTGGAACCAAGTAACGAGAGCCCGACCTTAGAAAGGTGCTCATGTCAGACGTCTTGATCGACCGTCCAGAACTCGCAAGCCTCGGCCAGTACGAATTCGGCTGGTCCGACACCGACGCTGCGGGAGCGACCGCCCGCCGTGGAATCTCACCGGAGGTCGTCACCGACATCTCCGCCCTGAAGAGCGAACCCGAGTGGATGCGCAAGACGCGTCTGAAAGCCCTCTCGATCTTCGAGCGCAAGCCGATGCCGACGTGGGGCGCCGATCTCTCCGAGATCGACTTCGAGAACATCAAGTACTTCGTGCGCTCCACGGAGAAGCAGGCGCAGACTTGGGAAGACCTTCCCGAGGACATCCGCAACACGTACGAGAAGCTCGGAATCCCCGAAGCGGAACGTCAGCGTCTCGTTTCCGGTGTCGCCGCCCAGTACGAGTCCGAAGTCGTCTATCACCAGATTCGCGAAGACCTCGAGCAGCAGGGTGTCCTCTTCCTCGACACGGACACCGCGCTGCGTGAACATCCCGAGCTGTTCCAGGAGTATTTCGGAACCGTCATTCCCTCGGGTGACAACAAGTTCGCTGCGCTCAACACCGCGGTCTGGTCCGGCGGCTCATTCGTCTACGTGCCGAAGGGCGTTCACGTCGACATCCCGCTGCAGGCCTACTTCCGGATCAACACCGAGAACATGGGACAGTTCGAGCGGACGCTGATCATCGCCGATGAGGGCAGCTACGTCCACTACATCGAGGGCTGCACGGCGCCGATCTACAAGAGCGACTCGCTGCACTCCGCAGTCGTGGAAATCGTCGTGAAGAAGAACGCTCGTGTTCGCTACACGACGATCCAGAACTGGTCGAACAACGTCTACAACCTCGTCACCAAGCGTGCGATCGCGCACGAAGGCGCGACGATGGAGTGGATCGACGGCAACATCGGTTCGAAGGTGACGATGAAGTACCCGTCGATCTACCTTGCGGGCGAGCACGCAAAGGGCGAGACGCTTTCCGTCGCCTTCGCCGGTCCCGGCCAGCACCAGGACGCCGGCGCGAAGATGATCCACATGGCTCCGTACACGCAGAGCTCGATCGTCTCGAAGTCGATCGCCCGGGGCGGCGGACGCGCCGGATATCGCGGCGAGGTCCGCGTCGACGCCGGGGCGCACCACTCCGCCAACACGGTCCGCTGTGACGCGCTGCTGGTCGACACGATCTCCCGCAGTGACACCTACCCGGCCATCGACATCCGTGTCGACGACGTGCAGCTCGGGCACGAGGCCACGGTCTCGCGGGTCAGCGAAGAGCAGTTGTTCTACCTCATGTCTCGCGGGCTCCCTGAAGACGAAGCCATGGCCATGATCGTTCGCGGCTTCATCGAGCCGATCGCGCGGGAATTGCCCATGGAATACGCACTCGAACTCAACAAGCTCATCGAAATGGGCATGGAAGGCAGCGTCGGCTGAGTTATGACTGACGGCACTATCTCTTCTCCCGAAGGCGTCATCTCGCTGGCCACAGCCGACGATGAGACCGCCGAGGTCGTGACGGGCACCGGAGGGCGCCCCGCGATCATCTCCGACGCCACAACCGGACATGGCACTGTGCCGGTGCAGACCCGCAACGAACGATTCACCTCGGTGAGCGTCGCTGACTTCCCGGAAGTGACGGGGCAGGAAGTGATGTGGAAGCTCAGCCCCATTACGAAGCTGAGCGCGCTCATCGACGGTGCACTCGACGGCGGCCGTTACGAGTTCTCAGTCGAGAGCGAGGCAGCGATCGATGTCGCGTGGGTGCCACGAGCCGATTCGCGGATCGGCCTCGCCGGGATCCCCGAAGATCGGGCCTCGGCGAATGCCTGGTCCGCGTTCGGTGAGGCGCTGGCGATCACCCTCGATGGTGAAGAGCACCAGGAGGTGCGGATCGAACGTGCCGCCTTCGGTCCCTCGGCCCGCGGAGCGCACACGATCATCGAAGCGAAGCCTTTCAGCAACGCGGTCGTCGTGCTTGACAACGCAGGCGCAGCCCTGCTCGCCGAAAACGTCGAGATCATCGTCCGCGATGGCGCGAAACTCACGGTTGTCACGGTGCAGGACTTCGCCGACGATGCGCGCTACACCGCGACGCATTTCGCTCATGTCGGTCGTGACGCTCAGTTCAAGCACGTGGTCGTCTCGCTCGGCGGCGACGTCATCCGGGTGAATCCGGCAGTGACTCTCGCGGAGCCGGGCGCCGACGGCGAGATGTTCGGCGTCTATTTCGCCGACTCCGGTCAGCACCTCGAGCAGCAGGTCTTCCTCTTCCACAAGGCGCCCAACACGCGTGGTCGGGTCAACTACAAGGGCGCGCTCCAGGGTGACGGAGCGCGCACGGTGTGGATCGGTGACGTTCTCATCGGCCCTGACGCGAGCGGAACCGACAGTTACGAGCAGAACCGCAACCTCGTTCTGACCGACGGAACCCGCGCCGACAGCATCCCCAACCTCGAGATCGAGACCGGCGACATCCAGGGCGCGGGCCACGCGAGTGCGACCGGCCGATTCGATGACGAGCAGCTGTTCTACCTCCGCTCCCGTGGAATTCCCGAAGAGCTCGCGCGGCGACTCGTCGTTCGCGGCTTCCTCGCTGAGATCGTCCAGAAGATCGGGTACGCGCCGCTCGAGGAGCGCCTCCACGCTGCGATCGAAGCAGAACTCGCCGGAGAGCCCCGTCCCGTCACCGGGGCGGTCGGCTGATGGCGGTCAATATCGGGCCTGAATCGGATATCTCGCTCGAACAGGCGAAACGCGTGGTCGTCGACGGTATCGCCATCGCGGTCGTCAAGGACAGTGCGGGCGCCGTGCACGCGATCGGTGACACGTGTACCCACGGCGATATCTCCCTCTCAGAGGGGTTCGTCGAGGACGATGGCCTCGAGTGTTGGGCTCACGGCTCCAAGTTCTCGCTCACCACGGGTAAGCCGACGACGCTGCCTGCCTACGAACCGGTCCCCGTATTCGGCGTCGAGATCATCGACGGTGATGTGTGGATCGACCCGACCCCGAAGACAGTCGACGCGTAAGCGTCACCTCTCGAACTACCGACGCGTGAGCGTCGACTCCGATACTCCCGGCGTAAGGAACACCGATGTCTACTCTCTCCATCTCCGACCTGCACGTCAGTGTCGACACCGATCAGGGCACCAAGCAGATCCTCCGTGGTGTCGACCTGACCATCAACGAGGGCGAGATCCACGCGATCATGGGCCCTAACGGCTCTGGCAAGTCCACTCTGGCCTATGCCATCGCAGGCCACCCGAAGTACACGGTCGACAGCGGCTCGATCATGTTCGACGGCGAGGACGTCCTCGAGATGTCCGTCGATGAGCGCGCCAAAGCGGGTCTCTTCCTGGCGATGCAGTATCCGGTCGAGATTCCCGGTGTGACGAACTCGAACTTCCTGCGCACCGCCAAGACCGCGATCGACGGCGAGAAGCCCGCGATCCGCGGATGGATCACCGAGGTCCGTGACGCGATGGGTCGCCTCCGTATGGACAGCTCGTTCGCCGAGCGCAACGTCAACGAGGGGTTCTCCGGTGGCGAGAAGAAGCGCAACGAGATCCTCCAACTCGAACTGCTGAAGCCGAAGTTCGCGGTTCTCGATGAGACCGACTCCGGTCTGGACGTCGACGCCCTGAAGATTGTGTCGGAGGGCGTGAACCGTGCGCACGAGAACACCAACCTGGGTGTCTTGCTGATCACTCATTACACCCGAATCCTCCGCTACATCAAGCCTGACTTCGTCCACGTCTTCGTCGCCGGCCGGGTCGCTGAGCAGGGCGGCCGCGAGTTGGCAGACCGTCTCGAGGACGAGGGATACGACCGCTTCCTGACGGCGGCCGTCTGATGCCCGTTTCGCTTTCGGACGAGCGTCACGGCGAGATCCTCGAGGCGCTCAAAGATGTGGTCGACCCTGAGCTCGGCGTCAACATCGTCGATCTCGGTCTCATCTACGACCTGAACTGGGACGATGAGAACGACGCTCTGATCATCTCGATGACGCTCACGTCGGCGGGCTGCCCGCTCACCGACGTCATCGAGGAAGACACCGCCCTCGCTCTTGACGGACATTGCGAACGCTTCCGCATCAACTGGGTGTGGATGCCGCCGTGGGGTCCCGAGAAGATCACGGACGACGGCCGCGAGATGATGCGTGCGATCGGCTTCGCCATCTGAATCGGTAGCGAACTGCCCGCCTCTGTTACTTCCACGCCGTGCGGAGTGGCAGAAGTGGGCTTTTCAGTCCTCGGCGCGGGTGGCGGCGAACCAGCCGGCGCGGATGAGCCCAGCGGCGACGACAGCCTTGACGATGCCGCCGAGGATGAACGGGTAGAGACCCGCCACGAGCGTCTGCTCTACCGAGAGCCCGAGGGTGAAGCCGAGCCAGGGCAGCCCCACGGCGAAGACGACTGCGGATCCCGCGAGATAGCTCACCATGCCGCCCAGGAATCGGCGGTCCCAACGTCGTTCGGCAAGGTGACCGGTCAGTGCCGCCGCGAGGACGAAGCCGACGATGTAGCCGCCGGTCGGGCCCATCAGCACCGTGAGGCCGCTGCTCGCGTCGCTGAAGATCGGGGCGCCGAGAACGCCGATGAGACCGTAGAGGAGCATCGACGAAGCCCCTCGGACCGTGCCGAGGACGCCGCCGACGAGAAGGACTGCGAGGGTCTGACCGGTGATGGGGACGGGCCAGAGCGGAACCGCAACCTGCGCGAGAACGGCGGTGAGGGTTGCACCTGCCGCCACGAGGGCCGTGTCCGTCGCAAGACTGCGGGAAACGACACGGTCGACGAGAACAGGGCGGCGGAGGACGGTTGAGGCCACGGATACTCCTGGAGTCTGGCCGCGACGCGGCATTCGATGCGGACCGATTCGCCGCGTCAACCTATAGTAGAAGGCTGCCGAATCCGGCTGCCTGGAGACAAGCTCTCATGTCTTCCCCCAATCGCTGTCGACCCCGAACGAAGGTATTGCTGTGCTCGCCGTCTCCGATCTCGAGATCCGGGTGGGTGCGCGTACCCTCATGTCCGAAGTCAGCTTCCGCGTCGACCGGGGCGACAAGGTGGGGCTGGTCGGTCGCAACGGTGCCGGGAAGACGACGCTGACGAAGACTCTGGCGGGGGAGTCGCAGCCGAATGCCGGAACCATCAACCGCTCTGGCGAAATCGGTTACCTCCCGCAGGATCCCCGCTCCGGAGATCCCGAGCAACTGGCCCGCACGAGGATTCTCGACGCCCGCGGCCTCGGGCAGATCGTGCTCGGCATGCAGAAGGCGACCGAGGACATGTCGAGTTCCGACGCGACCGTCGCCGACGCCGGTATGCGTCGCTACGGCAACCTGACCGACCGGTTCCTGGCTCTCGGTGGATATTCAGCCGAGGCGGAGGCTGCTTCGATCGCCAGCAACCTCAACCTCCCAGACCGCATCCTCGACCAGCCGCTCAGTACTCTGTCGGGTGGTCAGCGCCGTCGAATCGAACTCGCACGGATCTTGTTCTCGGACGCCTCGACGATGATCCTGGACGAACCCACCAACCACCTCGACGCCGATTCAGTGGTGTGGCTCCGCGAGTTCCTCAAGAATTACGCGGGCGGATTCATCGTGATCAGCCACGACATCGATCTCGTGGGCGAGACCGTCAACAAGGTCTTCTACCTCGACGCGAATCGTCAGGTCATCGACGTCTACAACATGGGCTGGAAGCATTACCTACGCCAGCGGGAGGCAGACGAAGAGCGTCGACGTAAAGAACGCGTCAACGTCGAGAAGAAGGCCAGCGCTCTTCAGCTCCAGGCCGCCCGATTCGGCGCCAAGGCGTCGAAAGCCGCAGCTGCTCACCAGATGGTCGCTCGCGCCGAGAAGATGCTCTCAGGGCTCGAAGAGGTCCGTCAGCAAGACCGGGTCGCCGCCCTGCGCTTCCCGGATCCTGCGCCCTGCGGCAAGACGCCGCTCATGGCGCACGGTCTCAGCAAGAGCTACGGGTCGCTCGAGATCTTCACCGCCGTCGACCTCGCGATCGACCGCGGCTCACGCGTGGTCGTACTGGGGCTGAACGGTGCCGGCAAGACGACTCTGCTGCGCATGCTCGCCGGCGTCGACAAGCCGGACACCGGGGTCATCGAACCTGGCCATGGACTCCGCATCGGGTACTACGCGCAGGAGCATGAGAACCTCGACGTGGGGCGCACAGTCCTGCAGAACATGGTGTCCGCCGCACCTGACCTCACCGAGACCGAAGCGAGACGTGTGCTGGGGTCCTTCCTGTTCACCGGCGACGACGGGTACAAGCCGGCTGGGGTGCTTTCGGGTGGTGAGAAGACGCGCCTCTCGCTCGCGATGCTCGTCGTCTCGAAGGCGAACCTCCTGCTTCTCGATGAGCCGACCAACAACCTCGACCCGGCGAGCCGTGAAGAGATTCTGGGCGCCCTCGCCAACTATGCGGGGGCAGTCGTCCTCGTCAGTCACGACTCGGGTGCGGTCGAAGCGTTGAACCCCGAGCGGGTACTCATCATGCCCGAGGGGACGGAAGACCTCTGGTCGCAGGACTACGCCGACCTCATCGACCTGGCGTAGCCGAGACCCGGGCCTCAGCGGGAGGAATCGAGTAGCGCGTCTTCGACATTGTCGTCGGTGCGCCGGGCCTGTCGTCGAAGCTCGCGTTTGGCCGCTCGTTCCTTCTCGACCGGGTCCTCGGCGTTGCGGTAGCGGTACTCCTGACGAATGGCGACACCGAGGCCTGCGAAACCGATGATCGCGAAGATGACCCACTGGAAGGCATACGACAGATGCGGTCCTTCGTCAGGCTCGGGGCGCGCGGCGGGAATGGGGTTATCGGTCACGGACGGTGACTCGGAGGCGACGAGACCGTACGCCTCGCCGTAGACGGCGGAGCCGAGGATGCTCTCGACCTCGTCGAGCTGAATCGACGCGAGGACCCCCTGTGCAGTGGTTCCCCCGGGCAAAGTCGGTTCGCCCGGCTTCAGCCGAGCAGTCACCGAAACCTGGCCCTGTGGAGCGGCCGGCACGCTGTCGGGGTACGCGGAGTCCTCTCCGGGTGGCACCCAGCCACGATCGACGAGGAAGACGGTGCCGTCTTCGAGTCGCAACGGTGCGAGTACTTCGAAGCCGACCTTGCCGCTCATGGGGCGGTTGCGGACGAGGAGCTGGTCTTCGTACACGCCGCTCACCTCGACCCGCAGCCATTCGTCGTCGGGGTCGAACGTGTCCAGGTCCGGCAGCACGGACTGCAGCGGAACCGCGGGCGCCTCATAGTTCTGCTCGACCCGCTGGATCTCCGCGACTTTGTCTTCACGGCGGGCAAGCTGCCACCAGGACAATAGGCCACACGCGATCGCGAACAGGATCGCGAGGGCGAGATACCGCGCCCACCGCGCCGAGAAGACGAACCCCCAACGCTTCACGAGGCGACCCCGTAGATCACGGTGACGGGGAAGTCGCGGGTGGCGAGATAGTCGCGCAGGAACTCGCGGTGCTCATCACAGGCGAGCCAGATCTTGCGCCTCGACTCGTCGTGGATCTTCGGGTTTCGCCATTCGACCCTCGCCGTCGCATCCTCGCGGCACCCCGCCCGCGAACAGATGACAGGTCCGGTGCTTTCGGCGGTCACTGCGGGCGCGGGTCCTCGCCCCGCTCATCGTCGAGGATCACAGGCCGAACCGGCACGACCGCTCCGGTGCGGGTAGCAGCCACCGTCGCGGGCCGTGCACCGACATTCGCGACTACGACCGCGATGTAAGGCAGGATGATCGCTCCCGCCGCAACGACGATGATCCACCAGTCGCGGACGAAGACGAGAAGTATCACGCACACGGTTCGAACACTCATCGCGACCGTGTACTTGATCATCCGCGCACGTCGATCGTCATGCGCAGAGGCCGGAAGGTCGGTCACCGACTGCGGCTGATTGCGTCTGTTCATGCGTTGCGATCGCTCATCGTCGTCAACTAGCGTACGCCCGTCCAGCGACCGTGAGGCCGCTCGAGCGCCATCTAGGCTTGACTCTCGGCCGCTTCGCAAACGCGTGTCGGGAAGGGAAATGATGACGCAGCGCACGGTTCTGATCACAGGCGGCAACCGGGGTATCGGGTACGCCATCGCCGAGGAGTTCCAGCGGCAGGGGCACCGCGTTGCGGTCACGTCTCGGTCTGGTGTGGGAGGCCCTGAGGGCGTCCTGACCGTGAAGGGCGATGTGACCGATGCGGCGAGCGTCGACGCCGCGTTCAGTGAAGTCGAGGCAGCGCTCGGGCCCGTCGAAGTGCTCATCGCCAACGCGGGGATCACTCGCGACACCCTCCTACTGAGAATGGGCGAGGCCGACTTCACCGACGTGGTCGACACCAATCTCACCGGTTCGTTCCGCGTGCTGAAGCGCGCATCGAAGGGCATGCTGAAGGCTCGCTACGGCCGGATCGTATTCATCTCGAGCGTCGTCGGACTGCTCGGCAGTGCCGGTCAGGTCAACTACTCGGCGTCCAAGGCTGCCCTCGTCGGTATGGCCCGCTCGATCACACGTGAGCTCGGCGGGCGCGGGATCACTGCCAACGTCGTCGCCCCTGGCTTCATCGAAACCGAGATGACCGCGGAGCTCCCGGAAGCGCAGCAGGGCGAGTACCTGAAGCAGATCCCCGCCGGACGATTCGCGTCCGCAGCTGAAGTCGCGCGCGTCGTCGCCTGGATCGCAGGTGACGACGCCGCGTACATCTCGGGTGCCGTCATCCCTGTCGACGGCGGCCTCGGAATGGGGCACTGAACACCTGGCGCCTCAGCCGCGCAATCCGATCAGGGGCAAGATCTGACTGAGATCACGGACATCCATCGCGACATCGGCGTGCGCTCGAACGCGTGGCTTGGCGTCGAACGCGACGGAGAGTCCCGCGGCGGCCATCATGGCGAGATCGTTGGCGCCGTCACCGACAGCGACGACCCGACTCACCGGGACACCCGCATCCGCAGCCCACTCACGCAGAGCGTGAGCTTTCGCTTCGGCGTCGATGATCGGGCCTTCCACTTCGCCGGTGAGGAGACCGTCTCGCACAGCGAGACGGTTGGCGCGATGGTAATCCAGGCCGAGCTCTGCCCCGAGCGGGTCGAGGACCTCATGGAAGCCGCCGGACACGACTCCGACGAGACCGTCGGCCGCGTGAACGCCTTGGATGAGCTCGGTGACACCCTTCGTGACTCGAACTCGTGAGCGGATACCGTCGATCGCCTGCACGGGGACCCCGGCGAGGGTGCGCACTCGCTCGCGAAGGCTGTCGGCGAAGTCGAGCTCGCCGTTCATGGCTCGCATGGTGATCGCTTCGACGAGCGGCCGGCTGCCTGCGACATCGGCGAAAAGCTCGATGACCTCGTCCTCGATGAGCGTCGAATCCACGTCGAGCACGACGAGGGGACCGGAACGGGGCGAACCGACGTGCACTACGCGGATACCCGCTCTCCCTTGCCGACGACAGTGATTCCACTGTCGGTCACTGCGAAGCCTCGTGCCCGGTCATGCTCGCGATCGATACCGACCCTGGCGCCCTCTTCGACGATGACGTTCTTGTCGAGGATCGCGCGGGCTACTACCGCGTTCGGGTAGACCCGTGCCCGATCGAAGAGCACGGAGTCGGTGACCACTGCTCCGGACTCGATCGTCGACCACGGTCCCAGAACGCTGCGTTCGATGCGAGCGCCGGAGATGAGGGAGCCGAGGGAGACGATCGAGTCGACCATGGTTCCGTTGTTGCCGAGGTGATCACGGACGAACTTGGCGGGCGGTGAGTTCAACTGCTGGGTGAAGATCGGCCATGCCCGGTTGTAGAGGTTGAAGACGGGGAGCGCGGCGATCAGATCCTGGTGCGCCTCGAAGAAGCTGTCGATGGTCCCGACGTCGCGCCAGTAGAAGCGGTCGCGGTCGGTGGAACCGGGGACGTCGTTCCGGTTGAGGTCATATACCCCCGCGTTGCCCGCGTTCACGAAAGCCGGGATGATGTCGCCACCCATGTCGTGGCTGGACCCGGCAAGGTCGGCGTCGGCGCGGACGGCATCGACGAGGGCGTCGGTGTTGAAGACGTAGTTGCCCATCGAGGCGAGGACCTCGTCGGGGGAGTCGGGGAGCCCTCTCGCGTCTTTCGGCTTCTCGAGGAAGTCCGCGATCCGCTCCGGATTGCTCTCGTCGACCTGGATGACGCCGAACTGATCGGCGAGGCCGATCGGCTGACGAATCGCCGCGACCGTCGCCCCGAGCCCCGACGCGATGTGGGCGTCGATCATCTGGCTGAAATCCATGCGGTAGACGTGGTCCGCGCCGACCACGACGACGATGTCCGGGCGCTCGTCGTTGATGAGGTTGAGGCTCTGCAGAATCGCATCGGCCGAACCGGTGTACCAACGCTTGCCGAGGCGCTGCTGCGCTGGGACGGAGGCGACGTACGAATTCAGCAGACCCGAGAGGCGCCAGGTCTCCGCGACGTGGCGGTCGAGGCTGTGCGACTTGTACTGAGTCAGCACGACGATCTGCGTGAGCCCCGAGTTGATGAGATTCGACAGAGCGAAATCGATGAGGCGGTAGGTGCCTCCGAACGGGACTGCGGGCTTCGCGCGGTCCGCGGTGAGGGGCATCAGACGCTTACCCTCGCCACCGGCCAGCACTATGCCGAAGATCTTCTTCGATGCCATGGCTGGAGTTTAGGCCCTTCCTCCCGAAAGCTTCCAGCAAACGCCCAGAAGTGGGGGAGGGTGCGCCTCGACTCACGCCTCATGTCGCTGCGCTAGCGTGGGGCTGTGCGAGTCGATCTGCTGACAAGGGAATATCCACCAGAGGTCTACGGCGGCGCCGGGGTCCACGTCGCTGAGCTCGTCCGAGCCCTCCGCAGCGACATCGACGTCCAGGTGCGCAGCTTCGGTCTTCCGCGCGAAGAGGAGGGTACGCACTCATACCTCGTTCCCCCGCAGCTGGCGGACGCGAACCCATCGCTCGCCACCCTCGGGGTCGACCTGCAGATCGCTCAGGACTGTGCCGGAGCCGACCTCGTGCACTCGCACACCTGGTATGCCAACATGGCGGGCAGGCTCGCGTCGCTGCTGCACGGCGTCCCGCATATCGTCACCGCGCACAGCCTCGAACCGCTGCGTCCATGGAAAGCCGAACAGCTCGGCGGTGGCTACCGGGTGTCGAGCTGGATCGAACGCGAGGCCTTCGAGAACGCGGACGCCGTCGTCGCAGTGAGCGACGGGATGCGGCGCGACATCCTCCGCTCATACCCTTCACTCGACGAGTCGCGAGTGACCACGATTTACAACGGCATCGACCTCGAGGCGTGGGCGCCCTTGCGAGACGACGAGCTCGTCCGTTCCCTCGGCGTCGACCCCTCGCGTCCGTCCGTCGTATTCGTCGGGCGCATCACTCGGCAGAAGGGGCTCCCGTACCTGCTCCGCGCGGTTCGCACCTTGCCGAAAGACGTTCAGGTCGTGCTCTGCGCGGGGGCGCCGGACACCGCCGAGATCATGGCCGAGGTCACCGCTCTCGTCCGCGAACTCCAGGACGACCGTGGCGGAGTGGTGTGGATCGACCGCCACTTGAGCAGGCGCGAACTGAGCTCCATCCTCAGCGCAGCGACCGCTTTCGTCTGCCCCTCGGTCTACGAGCCGCTCGGTATCGTGAACCTCGAGGCGATGGCTTGCGGTGCCGCCGTCGTCGGTACGGCGACCGGTGGAATCCCCGAGGTCGTCGCTGACGGTGAAACGGGGCGTCTGGTGCCGATCGACCAGGTGGACGACGGAAGCGGTACACCGATCGACCCGGACAAGTTCGTCGCCGATCTCGCCGCAACCCTCGCTGAGGTCGTGTCGGATCCCGAGCAGGCGAAACGCTACGGCGAAGCGGGTCGCCGCCGCGCCGAAGAACAATTCAGCTGGGGTCGGATCGCCGACGAGACCCAGCGCCTGTACGAGACCGTTCTCGCCCGTTGAGCACCCATCCGCTGGTTAGGCTGGAGTCATGAGTACCGTCCTCGAGCTTTCCGATGTCACCATCACCCGCGAGGGCAATCCGATTCTCGATTCGGTTTCGTGGACAGTGGACAGCGCCGAACGATGGGTGATCCTCGGACCGAATGGTGCTGGAAAGACGACCCTGCTTCAAGTGGCAGCCGCGCAGATGCACCCGTCGACCGGAACCGCGAGCGTACTCGGTCAGCGAATCGGCGCCACCGACCTGTTCGAGTTGCGGCCTCGAATTGGTTTCGCCTCGACCGCGATGGCGCGCAAAGTTCCCGCGAGCGAACTGGTCATCGATGTCGTGCTCACCGCCGCGTACTCGGTAACGGGCCGGTGGAACGAGCACTACGAAGAGATCGACACGCGCCGCGCCAGCCGGGTGCTGGGGGAGTGGAAGCTGGGACACCTCGAGCGTCGGCGCTTCGGCGAGTTGAGTGACGGCGAGCAGAAGCGAGTCCAGATCGCCCGCGCCGTCATGACGGATCCCGAACTTCTGCTTCTGGACGAGCCGGCCGCGAGTCTCGACCTGGGCGCTCGTGAGGAGCTTCTCCAGCTGCTCGGCGGTTACGCCAGCTCGCCGTACGCGCCGGGAATCATCATGGTCACCCACCATGTCGAAGAGATCCCCCCGGGCTTCACGCACGCGATGCTGCTCAACAAGGGCACCGTCACAGCTGCTGGGCCCATCGAGTCGGTCATCAACTCCGAAGTGCTCTCCGAGGCTTTCGAGCTCTCCTTGACCGTCGATCACATCGACGGTCGCTTTTCTGCTCGCTCTTCCCGGTAGAAGTGCAGCGACAGGACACGGCCCTCGTCACCGGCAAAGCTTGGTGGTAGTCTTGTCCGTCGGCCCTCCCGGCCAGAAGTTTTCGATTCACTCCACGATCTACGAGGTATTACAACAATGAAGTCAGGCGCTCACCCCGACTACGCTCCCGTCGTCTTCCGCGACCTCGCCTCGGGTGAGATGTTCCTCACCCGCTCGACGGTGTCGAGCTCGAAGACCGTCGAATGGGAGGACGGAAATTCCTACCCCGTCATCGACGTTGAGATCTCCTCCGCTTCGCACCCGTTCTACACCGGTAAGCAGCGCATCATGGACAGCGCCGGCCGCGTCGAGAAGTTCAACCAGCGCTTCAAGAACTTCGGCAAGTAAACCAAAGCTCAGCACAACGTCGAAGCCCCGGTCCTCTCAGGAGGAGCCGGGGCTTCGACGTTCACACCGGTCGCACGCAGAGCACCGCGAGGTCAGTCGGCGACGCTGAGCGTGACCGAGCGCACGGGCCAATCGCCGGACGTGGTGAAGTCGGGGTCGCGGACCCGGCGCATGTACTCGATGAAGCTCGCTGTCTGCTCCTGGCACCAGCCCACCTGCATGTCGTGAAGTTCGAGCGCTGAGACCCAGAGCGCAGCCGCGTGACGACGAGCCAAAGCCTGCGCTACCCGCCCGGCAGCGATCGCGTCGGCGCACGAGTCGTGGGCGTCCAGGAGATCGACTCCGTAGTATTCCGCTGCCGCCGTCAACGTGCGTTTGCCTCGGCGGTAGCGATCGACCGCCTTGTCGATGACGAGCGGGTCGATCACGGTGATCGTGGCGTCGAGCGGTCGAAGTCCATGACGGAGCGCCTCGTGCAGGAGCAGAGTGAGATCGTACGGGGCGTTGTAGATGACGACCGGGATTCCTCGGGAGGCGAGCGAGGCGAGTTCAGTGAGGATCTCGCCGACGACCTCCTGAGCGTCACGCCCCTCCGCGCGGGCGCGTTCGGTGGTGATGCCGTGGATGGCTGCGGCGCCCTCGGGAATCTCGATGCCGGGGTCTGCGAGCCAGTCGCGTCGCTCGATCGACGTTCCCGAGGCATCCAGCACACCGACGTGCGCCGACACGATCCGCGCCGTCACCGGGTCGATGCCGGTCGTTTCGAGGTCGAACACGCCGAGCGTGGCGGCCCATGTCGGCACGTCAGGGGCCGCGAAGATCATCGCCTCGTCAGAGGCCGCCAAAGGAGCAGCGATCGCGTCGACCGCGGCCGGACGAAACACGGTCGACGCGTTGCTCGTCGAAGCGCCGTCAGCGGAAGCGCTGCCAGGAAGGTCGTCGAAGTCGAGGCCGTCGAGCGGGATGTCTGTCATCACGCCGTCAGGCTACGTGGGGCCCCCGACGCCCACCGGCAGCACTCGCCGCGGAAGCCGCGATTCAAGCGAGGGCCTGGGGATCCCAGACCTTCAGCCAGAAGAAGGCCTGGCTGCCGAGGGTGAGGGTCAGTGTCCCATCGTCAGCGATCCGCGGGAACTCGCTGCCACCGAAGAGGTCGGTGAGGCGGGCGCCAGCATGCTCGGGCACCGTGACGGTCACCGTGATCGGATTGTGCGAGAAGTTGAACACGCACAACACATCTTCGGGCGTGTCGCCGACGTGCTGCTGACCACCGCCGACCAGATGGGCTCCTGAGTAGGACCGAACGAACGCGAGGGCCGACTCGTGGTCGGTGTCCTGCACCTCGAGCGACCCCAGCCCGAACACCGGGTGAGCCTTACGAGTGTGGATCACATTGCGCACCCAGTGCAGGAGCGATCGCGACTGCGCGAGTTGCGCCTCGACGTTGACGAGCGTGTAGTTGTAGACGAGCGACTGCACGACCGGCAGATAGAGCTTGCCGGGATCCGCTGACGAGAAGCCGGCATTGCGGTCGGGTGTCCACTGCATCGGCGTGCGAGACGCATCACGGTCCGGCAGCCAGATGTTGTCGCCCATCCCGATCTCGTCGCCGTAGAACAGGAACGGGCTACCCGGCAGCGAGAACAACAGCGCGTGGGCGAGCTCGAGCTCAGCGCGGGAGTTGTCGAGCAGGGGAGCGAGGCGTCGGCGGATACCGATGTTGGAGCGCATCCGCGGGTCGTAGGCGTACCAGCCGTACATCGCCTGGCGGTACTCCTCGGACACCATCTCGAGGGTGAGCTCGTCATGGTTGCGCAGGAAGACACCCCACGCGGCTCCCGTCGGGACATCGGTCGTCTCGCGCAGGATCTTCACGAGCTCACCGGCCGTCTGGGCACGCAGCGAGTAGAAGATGCGGGGCATGACGGGGAAGTCGAACGCCATGTGGCATTCGGGTTCCTCCTCTGAGCCGAAGAACGCGGCGACCTCGCGCGGCCACTGATTCGCCTCAGCGACGAGGATGCGTCCGGGGTAGTCGCGATCGACCATGGCGCGGAGCTTCTTGATGTACTCGTGAGTGGGCGGTTCGCCCTCGCCGTTGCCCTCATCGGATTCGAAGAGATAGGGGATGGCATCCAGGCGCAAACCGTCGACACCGAGGTCGAGCCAGAAGCGCACGATGTCGTGGATGGCTTCGCCGACCGCAGGGTTCTCGAAGTTCAGGTCGGGCTGGTGGCTGAAGAAGCGGTGGAAGAAGAACTGGCGGCGAACCGGGTCGAAAGTCCAGTTCGACTCTTCGGTGTCGACGAAGATGATGCGGATGTTCTCGTACTTCTCGTCGGTGTCGCTCCAGACGTAGAAATCGCCGTACGGCCCCTCCGGGTCTTCGCGGGATTGCTGGAACCACTCGTGCGCATCCGAGGTGTGGTTGAGCGGGAAATCCATGATGATGCGCATATTGCGCTCGTGGGCTTTCGTGACCAGTTCGCGGAACTCGTCCAACGTGCCGAACTCGGGGAGGACGCTCTTGAAGTCGGAGACGTCGTAACCGCCGTCGCGCAACGGCGACTGGTAGAACGGCGGCAACCAGAGGGCGTCGACGCCGAGCCACTGCAGGTAGTCGAGCTTCCCGATGAGCCCCCCGAGGTCTCCGGTGCCGTCGCCATTCGAATCGGCGAACGACCGGACCATCACCTCATAGAACACGGCTTTGCGGTACCACTGCGGGTTGAGGGTCAACCCCGGCAACGTGATCGGTGCGGTGAAGCTCACGGCTCTCCTTCCGGCGGAGCTCCCAGTCTACGGAAGGCCCCGCTCTCACAATCACGGTCGGCGCCTGAGTGTTTGCCGGGCGGGGTGGTCCGGTGGGTTGCCCGGCCACGGCTCCCCGCCGCCGGGCAACCCGGACCCTAGACTCGACGCGATGAAACCTGTGCCGTCCCCTTACGGTGATGTCCTCCGGCGCGAGGTCGGTCGTCCCGCTGCCGTCGAGCTACTCGGGGGACGGACGCGCTACTGGGTGTATGGCGCGGACGAGCCGGACACGACGCTCGTCCTCGTGCATGGCTTTCGCGGCGACCACCACGGGCTCGAAGCAATCGCGGCGATTCTGTGCGACAGCGATCGAACCCTTCAGGTGATCGCGCCAGATCTCCCCGGCTTCGGCGAGTCGACGCCGCTCGGGAACGGACATGACATCGAGGCCTACGCGAGCTGGTTGAAGGAGTTCCGGCGCACCCTGGGCGTCGAGAGGGAGCCGGTTCTCGGTCACTCGTTCGGCACGATCGTGGTGTCGGCCGCTCTCGCCGGAGGGATGCCTGCGCCCCGCGCGATCCTCGTCAATCCGATCGCGGCACCCGCGCTGTCAGGACCGAACGGGATCGGTACCCGGCTCGCGATCTTCTACTACTGGTTGGGTGCTGCGCTACCCGAACGGGTCGGCTTCGGCGTCCTCAGGGCAGGAATCGTCACGCGCGGCATGAGCGTCACCATGGCGAAAACGCGTGACCCGGAGCTGCGCCGCTGGATCCACGACCAGCACGACCGCTACTTCGGTGCGTTCGCGAACCGCGCCGTCGTGCTCGAAGCGTTTCGGGCGTCGGTAGGACACGACGTCAGCGAGTACGCGGCAGCGATCGACATTCCGATCCGGTTGATCGCTGCGGACCG
>Ga0210040_10000908_pt1 | contig 47074 bp, 34 predicted proteins | sample CryGeyCG12114_NA_FD_185462 | JGI IMG/M metagenome (GOLD analysis project Ga0210040, IMG submission 185462) | Groundwater microbial communities from aquifer - Crystal Geyser CG19_WC_8/21/14_NA (SPAdes) (version 2) | ecosystem: Environmental > Aquatic > Deep subsurface > Groundwater | place: USA...
CCCCGTAAAAAGGTTTAGCATCCGAGTTTAAGAATACATTCAGCGGCCAACCGCCCTGAATACCCATCGCGTGAATAGCATCCATGTAAATCTGGTCCACGTCCGGCCGTTCTTCCCGGTCTACTTTAATGCACACAAAATGCTCGTTCATCACTTGAGCTATTTGCTCGTGTTCAAACGATTGGTGTTCCATAACGTGGCACCAATGGCAGGCGGCGTAGCCAATGCTTACCAAAATTGGCTTTTGTTCTTTTTGCGCTTTTTGCAAAGATTCTGGGCCCCACGGATACCAGTCAACCGGATTATGGGCGTGTTGCAACAGGTAAGGACTCGATTCGTGAATAAGCCGGTTGGTATGTTCCATGGATATATTGTTTGGTAAAAAAAGCTGGCTATACAATGCTGATAGCTTTTTACGATTTATTTTAAGATTTGCCTTCCTGAAGTTGACTTTTTATCTGCTCTATTTCGGCGGAGATATCAAAGCCAGACGAAAATTGTTCCAGGCGCCGGAGGGTTTTTCTTAGAAAATTCTGATGCGCTGCTGATTCCGGTTGAAAAGGCCGGTGCTGTAACGCTTGCTGAATTTGATCCCATTCCGGGATAAAATTTCTGAATTCCTGATCAAAATAAGCCTGAATAAATTTTTGCCAGATATAATCTTCAGCCACGGCACTGGGGTGAAGCATATCGGCTTTGTAAAAGCGATAATCGCGCAAATCGTCCAGCATGGTTTCGTAAGCCGGAAAATAACTGGCCCCGGGCGTGGCTTGCACAATTTCGTGGCAAAGCACCCGTAATATTGATTTACTCACACTATTTAGTTCTAAGGTTTCTTTTAAATGCCGGACCGGACTAACCGTGAGTAAAATGCGTACCTGCGGGTTTAACTGTTGCAGAGCCGCATGTAGCTTCTGAAAAGCAATGAGCATTTCCGGCATGGTAAGCAGGTGTTTCTGGAAGTGGTGTTGCGGAATTTTATGGCAATTAGAAACCACTAGTTTACTTTCGCGGTGCACATAAGCTACGGCAGTACCAAAGGTTAAAACCAACACGTCGGCTTGGGCTAGGAAATCACGGGTTTGCCGAAATAGTTGTTGAATATTTTGGCGCAATGCGGCTTGGGTAGACGCAGTAAAGGAAGAATGCAGGTCATAAGCATACCAGAAGCCGTCCCGCGCTACTAATTCGCCCGTAAATTCCTCATCTGGATTTAAGGCTTGCTGTAGAAGTTTAAATAATGAAACCGGATTAAAAATTGTGCCGAATGGATTAACCAACGCCGGCAATTTATAATGCGCCATCTTCCGGCCCATTACCTCCGCAAAACAAGATCCCAAGGTTACTATCCGGGAGGTTGCATTCAGGAGTTTGGGATCAGCCTTAATATTTAATTCGGTGCGGAAGCTAGTCATTTGCTGGGTTTAATTTCTTTTGAGGAGATTCTGGTTAAGTTTCAGTAGAAGTAAAATTTAACTTTATCTTTCTTTTAAAAAGCGCTAAAGTGTGCCGGAATTTACATTGATACTATTATAGTATTATGTTTTGCAATAATAAGGAAGGTTAAATTATCCCCTTAGGTTTAACAGAAAATGAAACAAAAAATGCAATCGATCTTTACTGCAAATTTTTTAAAGGTGGACGGTAAGTGCTGTGCTAAATAGAGTAAAGCATACTATCCTTTTAGTCTTAAAGTTAAAAAATGGCATTTAGCATATATTTAACAAATTCTCTATTATCTTTACAACGTTATTTAAAAATTGCCAGAAATAAATTGCTGTATATAGGCCTATTTATAGATAATTAAATTAATATTTTCAAATTAAGAGAATAAATAGCTAACATAAATTTAATGAAAAGGCCTCCGTGTTAAAAGATATTTCGTACAAGAATCAGTTTTTTAAAGGCAATCTTTTAATAAAAGTAGGTTTTAACAGATGAATTAAATTATATTCGTTTAAATAAATGCTGATACTTTCTTCCGGACTTTATACATTGCTGCTGATTGCATTTTGCTAATTCGAAATACTTACAAACATTATAAAAGAATTAGAGTGGATGTAAACTTTTAGCTAAATAGTTCTAAAAAAATCAACGAGAAAGAAAAATTTGTTGTAGGTAAAAACTTATATTTTTAGATAAGGAATAAACCTTAAATTTTAATTTTGTCTGAAGCAGCTATTTAAGACCTTTAGACATTTCATACATGATGAAATAATTTTTATATGAATTACCGTTCAATTGAGGACCTAAATCATTCCATTACCTCTAGCTTATCCAAAATACCCGTTGGAACAGATTTAATTGTAGGTGTACCCCGGAGTGGTTTACTGGTTGCCAATTTATTAGCATTACACCTTAACTTGCCTTTCACGGATGTAGAAGGCTTTATGAATGGCCGCATCTTACAAACTGGCTACCGTTTAAAAAATTACATAAAACCGTTTGCTGAATACCGCAAAGTTATTGTAATTGAAGACAGTGTCTGGTCGGGACGGTCGATTGATGAAGTTAAAAAGAGTTTAACCGGATTATACCCGGATAAAAATTTAACCTACGCGGCGGCTTATGTAGGCCCAGATACTACGAATAAAGTAGATATATATTTTGAAGTAGTGCCGGGCCCCCGAATATTTGAATGGAACATGATGCACCACGATTACCTGGAACAATGTTGTGTCGATATTGATGGGGTTTTATGTATTGATCCGACGGAAGATGAAAACGATGACGGACCGATTTACGAGAAATTTATAAGTAATGTAGATCCATTTTTCCGCCCGACCAAAACCATTGGTTTTCTGGTAACTAACCGCCTGGAAAAATACCGGAGTCTTACGGAAGGATGGCTGGCAAAACACAATATAAAGTATAATCAATTAATTATGCTCAATCTGCCTAATAAGCAGGCCCGGTTAGATGCAAATAACCACGGTGGTTATAAAGCCGATTTTTACCGAAAGAACGGGTTACTTTTTATCGAAAGTTCTTTTTATCAATCGCAGCACATTGCCAATAGTACCGGTAAACTTGTTTATTGTGTAGATGAAAGGAAAATGGTTTATCCATCCTCTATTAATCAGAAAAAGGGAGAATTAATGCGTTTACCCTATGCCATTATGCGAAAATTAAAAGGAATGTTATCCAATTAAAATAGTAAGTAATGCCAACAGTTAATATTGGCTTTTTATACCGAGAATCATTATTTTCTTTTGAGAGAATAATGATTCTTTTTTTATATCCTAATCCGTTATAGAAGAGTTTGATCTAAGTTATTACTTTATAGCAGGCTTCTGACTTTTGCTACCACTTTTTAGATAATTGTATGCCATTTACATTTTCTCATCCGGCCGTTGTTTTACCGCTAAGTTATTTGCCTAAAAAGTGGCGATCGATGACGGGATTAATAATTGGCAGTGTTGCGCCGGATTTTGAGAAGTTTATGCGCATGCGCGCGTACGATAATTATAGCCATACCTGGGAAAGCATCTTTTATTTTAATCTGCCGCTATCCATCCTGCTTTCATTTTTATTCCATATGCTGGTCCGGAATACGTTAATCGATAATTTACCGGCTTTTTTACAGGAGCGGCTCGTGAAGTACAAAAGTTTTGATTGGCCGACGCATTTTAAAAATTACTACCTAATAATCATTCTTTCTATTTTGGCCGGAGCGCTTTCCCATATACTTTGGGATGCATTTACCCACAACGATGGCCGGTTTGTGAAATGGATGCCGTTTTTAAAAGACGTGCTTTATATGGGTAGCTTTAAAATGACAGTATATGATTTTCTCCAAATGTTAACGTCGTTTATAGGCGCTATCGTTATTATAGTGGCCTTACTTATGCTTCCCCGGCAACGGGTAGAAGTACAGGTAAAAGGTAAATTAAAGTATTGGATTATATTAACAGTGGTTGCTTTTATAATTGTGGTAATCCGGTATATATTTGGTTATCACCTTCGCTATCTAACAAACCTGGTCATTTCCATTATTAGTGCCGGACTTTTGAGCTTAATTATAACACCCTGGCTGCTGAAAAAATTAAATACTTTTAAAAAGCCAGCTACAAAATTATAACTTCAAAATATAAGCTCCTTCAACTTTTAGCAATTATTCACATTGCAATAGCCTGTATTATTGCCAGTTAATAAGCATTTTAAGGTATATTTTAGCTACCTGCGGATAAAGGCTTAGCGTATTGAATAGGGATAAGGAAGACTTAATTTGCGCGTGGGCACTGGCTTTATCGTGGTTTAAGTGCCACAACTGGTTTGCTAATCGTAAGCCGTAAGCGGCATAGAACTTCTTCGATTTAGTAAATACCGGCGCGCGTTGTTCGGCGGGTAAGTACTGTTGAATGTAATGCATCACCTGAATGAGATCGTGGAGGTGCTGGCCCGATAAAAATTTTTGTCCCGATATAGAGCTAATGTGTTTGCGGTAATCTGCTAGTACGTCGGGTGTGTAGGCTACCGGGTAGGAGTGGGCAATCCGGACCCACATTTCCCAATCTTCTCCGTACGTTACACCGTAAAAACTACCCAACTTTTCGTAAACTTCCCGTCGCACCGTTACAGCAACGTATTGCATCCGCTGATACTCGGCAATTTTAAGTAGCCAATCCGGTAACAGCCCGTCGTGTAGTATTTCCGGACGCTGGTCGTATATTTTTTCCCCTTTGCCATCAACGTAATTATACCGGCAAAAAGCTGCTCCGGCCGCCGGGAATTTTCGCATTAATTCACTTATTTTGTTGTAGTAGCCTGGCAGTATGCGGTCGTCGCCGTGCAGTAAATGTATTAAATGGCCCTGCGCCCGATTAATACTCGTCTCGAAATTTCGCAAGCTTCCTACGTTTTTAGATTGGCGAAAATACTTTACACGCCCTTTACCAATTTGTTGTACTATAGCCGCTACGTCAGCATCGGTACTCGCATCATCAATTACTTCAATCTGCATCTCGCTTTCCGGCAAGGCTTGCTGCAAAACACTTTTCAGGGTTTCAGGCAAGAACTCCGCACAATTATAAACCGGAATCATAACCGACCAAAGAGGGCGCGCCATTGTTTCAGGAAGAGCCGGAATAACGGGTGGAGACAATGGTATTCTCTCGGGCATAAGAGGTATAATATGAAACTAATAGTTAAAATTACCTTTTGCTAATAATAGTATTTATCGGAGTAGCACGCGAAGCAAAAATAGGCAAAAATTAGGTGTTGGCGGAAATTAATAGCCAAATATTATGATCTGCAAAATGTATTTATTAAATATCCTGTTAAATGTTAGTCTATAATAAACCTATAATTTATTTAGTATTAGTGCTATTTAGGAGAATAGGAAACCTGACAGTTACTAATTTAAAAAAGCTTTATTACTTGTGTCTGGTTATATTTGCTGTATTGTTAAGATTAGAACCAATAAATTTCTGAAGTAGAAATAGATTTATAGTAAAATTTAATTTTTTACGTTGTCATATTTTAGGTTTATAGTTGTCCGTTTGGGTTTAATGAATTTGAGTACCGGAAAGTATTTTGCCCATTAAGCTTGATGGTGCTCCGGAAAATTGCCTTATATTTGCACACTTATTAAATCCACCTCTTCGACCGGGTAAGAAAGATTAAGTTTATTTTTTGCTGAAGAGAAATACAAGTTAATTGAAGAAATAGCCAACACTATATAAAGAATAACGGAACATGTCTTGGTTTAGAAGAGTAGAAAAAGGAATTGTAACCCCCACGGATCAGAAGAAAGAAACACCGGACGGGTTATGGTATAAATGTCCCTGTTGCAAAACAGTAATAAACACGACCGAGCACAAAAAGAATCAGTTCGTCTGTCCTAAATGTGATTTCCACCACCGGGTAAACTCTGCCGAGTATTTCGAGATTTTATTTGATAACAATACGTTCGAAGAGTTGGATACGCACCTATCTTCTTCCGATCCGCTGCAGTTTACCGATTCGCAGCCTTACCCGAAACGCATTGAAGCAACTCAGCGCAAAACCCAGCTAACCGATGCTGTCCGGAGTGCTCATGGCAAAATAAATAACCTGGATATTGTAATTGCCTGCATGGATTTTTCTTTTATTGGTGGCTCGATGGGCTCGGTAGTGGGAGAAAAAATTGCCCGTGCTATTGATTTTGCCCGGAAACACCGTTTTCCTTTCCTGATGATTTCTAAATCGGGCGGTGCCCGCATGATGGAAGCAGGTTTTTCGCTGATGCAAATGGCCAAGACGTCTGCCCGGTTAGCTTTGTTGTCGGAGGAACGGGTTCCTTATATTTCCTTATTAACCGATCCGACTACCGGCGGTGTAACCGCTTCGTACGCAATGTTAGGAGATTTCAATATTTCGGAACCAGGGGCCTTAATTGGTTTTGCCGGACCAAGAGTTATTAAAGAAACCATTGGCAAAGAATTACCTAAAGGTTTCCAAAGTGCTGAATTTGTGTTAGATCACGGTTTTCTTGATTTTATTGTGAACCGGAAAGAATTAAAACAAAAATTAACGGACTTGCTTCTGATGCTGCAGCAGCCGGAAGCGCCTATAATTCCGGTACAGGAAAAAAAACCAGCTGTAACCCGCAAAAAAACCATTAAAGCTTAAATAGTATTAATTACCCAATTAAAGCCCATTTTTACATAGTAAATGGGCTTTTTATATTCAGGTCATTAATTTATTATTCCTTCTGCTAAAATTGGTCTGAAATTTGAAGCGGACTAATATAGGTGTTCTAAAATATTTCTAACTTTTTTTAAATTTTAAAGTATTACTGTTCGAATTAACCCTTTCATTATATCACTAAAACTTAATTACTATGAAAACTGCTAAAGTTTTATTTTCTTTTTTACTCGCATTTAGTATCCTTTTTTCGTCTTGTAAATCAGCCAATCCATATAGCACTTCTAACGACAGCACTAACCGCAATCCGGATCAGCAAAACAATCCGAACCGGACGGCCAGAGGTGGCGCTATTGGCGCGGGTGCAGGTGCTGTAATTGGTGGCATTATTGGTAAAGTGGCCGGTAAAAGTACTGCTGCTGGTGCCATAATTGGCGCTGCCGTTGGTGGTTCTGCCGGTGCAGTAATTGGCCGCCGCATGGATAAACAAGCCGAAGAATTGCAGAAAGACATGAAAAATGCAAAAATCGAGCGTGTAGGAGAAGGTATTAAAATTACTTTTGAATCAGGTATTTTATTTAACACCAATTCTGCCGAACTGCAAGGGACATCTACTACCGATATTAATACTTTAGCTACTACCCTGAAAAAATATGGTGATACCAACGTAATTGTAGAAGGACATACTGATAATTCCGGTTCTGATGCTATTAATCAACCACTTTCCGAAAACCGGGCGCGTTCGGTAGCCAACCAGTTACAAGCTCAAGGCGTAGAGGCTTCCCGCATTACCACGCAAGGCTTTGGCTCATCAGTACCAGTTGCTGACAATACGACCGAATATGGCAAGCAGCAAAATCGTCGGGTTGAAGTTGCTATTATTGCTAATGACAAGTTGAAAAAAGCAGCCGAAAAAGGTACTATCAAATAAACGAATTTTTTTTTCTGAATTAAAAGCCGGCTAGATAGCCGGCTTTTTTTATGCCGCTAGTGGAAGTAAAGCAACACTGCCTGAAGAATTACCAACTTATTTAGAAAAAGAACTATCAAATAAATTCCATTAACAAAGACAGCAGGTATTCAAAACAAGGGTTTCGCAGATGTGGAGCAAGAAAAATAATTAAGAAAGTAGGATTAAAGATGCAAATTCCGGTTGGACTATTAGCAAGTTAAGGCATACTAGTTAATTTGCTCAGCTATAACTTTAGTAGGAGCCTTGTATGAAGGTTTATTTTTTCGTGGATAAATTCCTGGAACTAAATAGATAAGCCCCAAACAGCACCAGAAAAGCTCCTAAAACTGCCAGCATCATATCTTTTTGTGCGTCCCATATATCGCCTTGCATGCCCAGAAAATCAGGTCCTTTATTAGGAAAAAAAATATCCGCAAATAGCCATTCTACTATCTCATAAAGTGCCCCGAGCGAAATTATCAATTGTAAAGGTATCAAGTAGTTGAGCCAAACCGGCATATTAAATTTATCCCGGCAAATTTCGTACATGGGATAGGCTAATAAAAAGCCAAAATTAAAATGAACTACCCGATCGAAATGGTTACGTTGCAACTGAAACAGGTCCTTTACCCAGAAGCCAAACGGATTTTCGGGATACGTATGTTGGCTGCCAAACAAATGCAACATCAAAAAAATAAATATAAACGTAATCGACCAGTTAGAGAACGTGTGCCAGCGGTACAGATAGTAAAGTAAAACAATAAAAGGTATAGTTAATGTATTTTCCAGTAACCAATTACCCAAGTTGTTAGTTGTAAAACCAGTATAGAGCCAATAAACGCCGAATAAAATACCGTATAAAAATACAAGGGATCCGGAGTAATTAATTATACTTTTTCTAGTTTCGGCATAAAGCGGCATAATGGCTATTTTTAGCTGTTTTCTGAACAGGCAAATACGGTCATTTGTTTAATTTATTTTAATGAGAAGTACCGGTAGTCTAAATTTAAACCGAATCCTACCGGATTAGTCAATAACTTATTCTTAACCCTCAGTAATTTAGTTACATCTAACCGAAAATTTTATCCGTCTGTAACAGCAGATCCCTTTTTCTGTATTAAGCTTTGTTCAGGAATTTAAGTCTTTCTCCCAGAAATTTCAGTTATCTACTGCTGTATTATTTTTGATTGAAGTAGTTAATTTAGCCTAAATGCTTACCGTTTTTATCCGGATTAAAGTAATATTTTGTTCTGTTTGATACAGTATATTTGGTAAATATTAGGGGAATATATACTATTGTTCTGCCGGACTCCTGGGTATGATGCCTAGGCAGCTAATAAAATTTGCTCTCAATAAAATATGAAGCTTAACCAAGTATTCAATAAACAAGGCCTTTTAGGGATAGTCTGTTTTCTACTAGCAGTAACAGCGTGGGCGCAGCCTCCGGTACAACCAGCCACAGACAATCTAAAAATTTGGTTTAACCATCCGGCAGGTAACTGGAATGAGGCCTTGCCGGTGGGGAACGGCCGTTTAGGCGCCATGGTTTTTGGCGGGATTACGTCCGAAAGGATTCAACTGAACGAAGAGACAGTGTGGAGCGGTAAACCCGAAGATTTTGTAAATCCGGCGGCCCGACAAAGCTTACCCGAAGTCCGAAAATTGCTTTTTGCCGGTAAATACGCCGAAGCCCAACAACTGGCGCAGGCTAAACTAATAGGAGAAAGAAAGTTAAATTCAGCTTATCAGACGCTCGGCGATTTGCAGTTAGAGTTTTTGAATCAGGAGGATATCAGCAATTATCGGCGCGAGCTGGATCTGGAAACAGCAGTAGCTAAGGTAGCTTACCGCACCAGCAAAGCCCAATATACCCGTGAAATATTTTCGAGTGCTCCCGATCAGGTAATAGTAATCCGGCTAACGGCAGATAAACCGGAAGCTTTAACCTTGGCGCTAAAATTGAGCCGGCCCGGAAACAAAGCGAAGTTGGAAAGTACGGCTGATGAAATAATAATGACGGAACACGTAAATAATGGTGTAGGCGTGCGTTTGGTAACCCGGTTAAAAGTTATAAAAGAGGGCGGACAGGTGAATGCTACTGCCGGGGGTATAAAAATAGAGAAAGCAAATGCCGTAACCTTACTTTTATCGGCGGCTACCGATTACTGGGGAGGAGATCCGGTGGCAATATCGGCCAAACAAATAAGTACGGCTACTACCAGAGAATTATCCGCACTCCGGGCTGATCATATAAAAGATTACCAAAAATATTTTAAACGGCTGGATCTTGATTTGGGGAAAACAGAAGCTGCTAATTTCCCCACCGATACCCGGGTGCTGGCCATGCAAAACGGTCACCTCGATCCGCAGTTGCTGGCGCTGTATTATCAGTTCGGTCGTTATTTGTTAATCAGCAGTTCCCGGCTCGGCGGGTTACCGGCTAACCTGCAAGGCATCTGGGCCGATGGCTTAAACCCGCCCTGGAGTGCCGATTACCACATTAACATTAATATTCAAATGAATTATTGGCCGGCCGAGGTAACCAATCTTTCGGAATTACATCTGCCTTATTTAAATTTTATAGACAAGCTGCGCCCGGATGCCCGCAAAACAGCCCAGGATATGTACGGCTTAAAAGGAACCGTAGCTCATTTTACTACGGATGTCTGGCATTTTACTGAAACCTACGGCAGAACGCAGTGGGCCATGTGGCCGATGGGTTTGGCCTGGAGTACCCAGCATTTATGGGAGCATTATTTATTTACCGAAGATAAAAAATACCTGAAAGACCTGGCTTATCCCAATCTGAAAGAAGCCGCCGAGTTTTGCGTAAATTATTTAACCGAAAATCCGGTTACGCACCAGCTGGTATCCGGACCTTCCATCTCCCCGGAAAATACCTTTAAAACCAAAACCGGCGAAGTAGCTACTATGGTTATGGGCCCTACCATGGATCACATGATCATTCGGGATGTATTGCTGAATACCGTAGCAGCGAGTAAAATTCTGAATACCGATGCGGCCTTCCGGAAAAAAATGGAAACTACTTTAACCCGTTTGGCTCCTACTAAAATCGGACAAGACGGGCGCATTATGGAGTGGACGGAAGAATTTGAAGAACCCGAGCCAGGCCACCGGCACATATCGCATTTGTTTGGCTTACACCCGGGGCGGCAAATAACGGAACAGCAAAATCCGGAACTGCTGGCTGCTGCTCGCAAAACCCTGGATTACCGGCTAAAGAGCGGCGGCGGGCATACGGGTTGGAGCCGGGCCTGGATTATTAACTTTTTTGCGCGCTTGCAAGATGGCGAAGCTGCTTACCAAAACCTGTTAGCGCTCCTCCAGAAATCTACCTTACCCAACTTGTTTGATACGCATCCTCCGTTTCAAATTGATGGTAATTTTGGAGCAACGGCGGGCATAACCGAAATGCTGTTGCAAAGTCATGCAGGGCAAATACACGTACTGCCTGCTTTGCCCAACGTTTGGCAAAAAGGCTATATCCACGGGATTGTGGCGCGTGGTGGTTTCGAGGTTGATTTGGACTGGGAAAGCGGTAATTTAAAACAAGTTAAATTACTGTCAAAACTCGGTAATACTTGCCAACTGCGATACGGCAAACAAGTAATCTCTTTAAAAACCCAAAAAGGAAAAACTTATACTTTTGATGGTACTTTAAAGCAAATGTAAGCTTCCCTAAAAGTTTTAGTTTAACGGAGCAGCTGATTAGCTAGTTAATAATCTTAAATAGCTGTAGCTCATCCTGAATAATTTTGAAATCAAGCCGAGTAAAATTTGTACATATATAATTATAAACAGCCTGTTAAGTGACTAGAAGTTTACGGTAAGCTTTAACTTTTATGAGTTTCGCAAACCTCTCAAATAAGGAAGGATAAGATTAAAGGATTGGTGTTATCAAATTATTGATATTCTGAATTTTATAGAAATATCTGGAGTTTTTAATCAAACATAAAATAAAGGAAACCAGCTACGAACGCGCCCATAAGGGTATTAAGAAAGTTTACGGCATCATTGGTTAAATAATGCTTTCTTTCCCAGGTAGCCCCCAACACAGAATCGGCCAAATTGCCGATTACACCAGCTAGTATAATCCAGATTGTTTCCCAGCCCCAGCCGTACCCACAACTATAAATAATTGCAATTAAGGTGCTACCCAAAAAACCAAACAGGGTTCCTTCTAAACTTATTACGCCATTTAAACCGCGTGTGTCCAGTTTTAAAGTGAGTACATTGTAATAATTACGCCCGTAGATATTGCCTAATTCTGAAGAAAAGGTGTCGGAGGTGGCAGCCGCAAAACTCGCCGCTATCATAATGGCACCTAAACCAGAATTTAATACTGCTAACCAACTGCACAAGCCCACCAGGCCGGCAACGCCCGCATTGGCCCAAGCTTGGCTGGCAGTGCGCTGGCCTTTGTTCTCTTCGGCGAGACCCAAACTTACTTTATAATTCAATTTCCAGGCCGTGACAAAGGAACCCGCCAAAAAAAAGAAGCCAAGTTGTGCTAATCCGGTAAACCCGGCCCCCAAAAACAACAGCATTCCCAACAGACCACCCGAGAGTGCACCCGGTACATTCATTTTATTCGTTCGAACACTATAATACATTCCCAAGCCCAGAATAGTAAAAACTAATAAAAACTGAAAAAGCATAGTAGGGGAGCAATCCGAATAGAAATACGAAGTTATTGGTAAGCTAAAGTTACTATTCTTTACTTAGATTAGAAAAGTTGCATTTATAAGTTAATTATAATTGAAGCTAGATACGCTTTAAACAAAAAGGGCCTGCATAATTATTTCAAGTTGCCTCTAATCATTATTATTTGGTAAAGTTTGATGACAATGGAAGGAAGTAAATATATTTAGAAATAGATCAATTGTAGAGTTAATTCTAGTTTAGCTCTAACTAGCAAGTTTTCATTTATGTAGATCATTCTTAAAAGCTTAAAAATGTATATAAATTTACAAGCTTCTAAAAGGTTATATTTAGAAAGAAGGCTTAATGAAATTATGATTATCCTATAGCGAAAGAATAGTAAAGTAATTTCAATTAATCTAGTTTACGCAGTATGGAAGAATGAATTGAAGCGAAAGAAATTATCTACTTGCTATCTGGAGGTAGGTAGGTAGGTAGGTAGGTAGGTAGGTAGGTAGGTAGGTAGGTAGGTAGGTAGGGTTTGAATCTGCTTTTTTCACAAGCACAAACCGATTAGTAAATTCACTCAGTTTTAAGAAACCCATGATGTAATTTTCGCCATCCAATGTAATGGTACTGAGTTTACCATTATCCGGAACAAATTCACAAATAATTTTTTTGGTATCTTCTATGACCAGGGCTATTTCGTTTATCTCCTGCAAACAACGAAATAGCTGCATTCTATAATAATCAAGTGCCAGCAGGTGGGGCTCATGGTGTACATCATCCGGAAGGGAATCAAAATTAGGACGATGATTATATATAGTTTTTAGTTCCTGCTGCTTTACATCAAGTCTCTGTTTATGATAGACATATTGCTGTAGTTGCCTCTGGACTATCTCACTTTGTAAACTATTATTAGCTGATGTATCATCTTCTAAGAATTTCATAGTTACACTCATAATAGTTTAATCAAGTTTACTTATTTAATGCATTATAAACCAATTATTTAGTCAGTTTTGCGGGGTAAATACCTGTAAATACGAATAAATACGGAGGTAGCGGAAAGCTTAATTTAAGAAATTACATATTTACCGCCCAAATGGTTCAAAACAAAAAAGCCTTCTTTTAAACAAGAAGGCTTTTTAATAAAAATTATAATTTGATTATCTGCTCAGCGGAATTTCAATATCGATGTTGATGAAGTGAATTTTATCATCCACCAGCACCGCTTCCACTACCGCATCTTTCCGGATAGTGCCGGCTAGCATTTCTTTCGATAACTCGTTCAAGATTCTGGTTTGCAGCACCCGTTTCAGCGGACGGGCCCCAAACTGCGGATCGTAACCTTGTTCGCCCAGGTAATCCAGCACTTCGTCGGAAGCTTCCAGACGGATACCAGCTTCCTGTAAACGGTCCTGAATATGCCGGAACTGGATAGTAACAATTTTACGCAATTCATTATGGCTTAATGGCCGGAACATAATCGGCTCGTCTATCCGGTTCAGGAACTCGGGACGCATATTTTGTTTCAGCAATTCAAAAACTTCGTCTTTGGTGCGCTCTATTATTTGTTCGCGGTTGTAATCTTCCATATCCGCGAAATTGCTTTGGATAATATGGGCACCTGTGTTAGAAGTCATAATGATGATGGTGTTTTTAAAGTTTGCCACCCGGCCTTTGTTGTCGGTTAAGCGGCCATCATCCAACACCTGCAACAAGATGTTAAATACATCCGGATGCGCTTTTTCAATCTCATCCAGCAATATTACGCTGTATGGTTTCCGGCGTACCGCTTCGGTTAACTGGCCACCTTCATCATAACCTACGTATCCCGGAGGCGCGCCAATCAAGCGGCTCACCGCATGGCGTTCCTGGTACTCACTCATGTCAATCCGCACCATGGCGTTCTCGTCGTTAAACAAGAAATCAGCTAAGGCTTTGGCCAATTCGGTTTTACCTACCCCGGTAGTTCCCAGGAAGATAAAGGAACCAATGGGCCTTTTCGGATCTTGCAAACCAGCCCGGCTCCGGCGAACGGCATCCGAAATAGCCGCAATGGCTTCTTCCTGACCAGCTACGCGTTTACCCAGTTCTTCTTCCAAATGCAATAATTTTTCGCGGTCGCTTTGCAGCATTTTGCTTACCGGAATACCGGTCCACTTGGCTACCACTTCGGCAATATCTTCGGAAGTAACTTCTTCTTTCAGCATGGCATCGCCGTCCTGCAGTTCTTGTACCTGCTTTTGCAATTCGGCCAGTTTCCGCTCGCTTTCCTGGATTTTACCGTAACGCAGCTCGGCTACGCGGCCATAATCGCCACTTCTTTCGGCTTGTTCGGCTTCCAGTTTGTACCGCTCAATATTTTCTTTTTCGGTTTGGATGCCGGTAATTACCTGCTTTTCGTTTTGCCATTTAGCTTTTAAATCGTCGCGTTTTTCACTTAAATCAGCAATTTCTTTCGACAGCACGGCTTCTTTGTCTTTATCATTTTCCCGGCGAATAGCTTCCCGTTCAATTTCCAACTGCATAATTTTACGCTGAATTTCGTCCAGTTCCACAGGTAAAGAGTCGATCTCGATGCGCAGTTTTGCGGCCGCTTCGTCCATTAAGTCGATAGCTTTATCCGGCAGAAAGCGGTCGGAAATATACCGGCTCGATAATTCTACGGAAGCAATAATAGCATCATCTTTAATGCGTACGCCGTGGTGTAACTCGTATTTATCTTTAATACCCCGCAAGATGGAAATAGCATCCTGCACGCTGGGTTCATCTACCGTTACGGCCTGAAAACGACGTTCCAAGGCTTTATCTTTTTCGATGTATTTTTGATACTCTTTTAAAGTGGTGGCGCCAATGGCGTGTAACTCACCACGGGCCAACGCTGGTTTTAACAGGTTAGCCGCATCCATGGCGCTTTCGCCGCCACCCCCGGCCCCAATTAAGGTATGCATCTCATCAATAAAGAGCACAATTTCGCCTTCCGAATCAGTTACTTCTTTTATAACTGCTTTTAACCGTTCTTCAAATTCACCTTTGTATTTGGCTCCGGCCACCAATAAACCCATATCCAAACTCATCAGGGTTTTGGATTTTAGGTTTTCGGGTACATCACCGGATACAATGCGTTGGGCCAAACCTTCTACAATGGCGGTTTTACCTACCCCGGGCTCCCCTAATAATACCGGATTATTTTTGGTACGGCGTGATAATATCTGCAGTACCCGCCGGATTTCTTCGTCGCGGCCAATTACCGGGTCAATCTTACCGGCGCGGGCCAGTTCGTTTAAATTGGTGGCATATTTTTTTAGCGAATTATATTTAGTTTCCGCGTTTTGGTCGGTTACTTTCTGATCGCCGCGTAATTCTTTTATGGCGGCTTTCAGGTGTTTTTCGTTGAATCCGACATCTTTCAGCAAAGTGGCCACTTGGTCGCGGCCAGCCAGCAAGCCTAATAAAATATGCTCAATGGCGACGTATTCGTCTTTAAATTCTTTTAAATAAGAAGTAGCTTTCTGCAACGCTCCTGATGCTGCGTCCGACAAATACGGGCTACCGCCACTTACTTTGGGATATCCGTCTACAATAGCATTCAGACTCATGTTTAACATGTTCTGGTTAACGCCAAGTTTCTTACCTAAAAAGGTAATCACGTTTTCGTCGGTTTGCTGAATTCCTTTCAGAATATGTCCGGTTTCAACCGCTTGCTGCTGATTGGCACCGGCAATCTCAGTAGCCTTCTGAATAGCTTCCTGCGATTTGATGGTATAATTATTAAAGTTCATAGCTTTATCGGTGTTTCCTGTTCTTATGTTGAACTCTAAATCAAATTACCCGCCAAGCCGGTATTTAGTTGTTTTTCGGAAATATTGTCGCTTGATTTTTTAGTATTTAGTTTAATTGTGCCATTTTGGCAAAAAAATTTAGGGTGGTGTTTAGGCGTTTTTTGGTGTTAAGGGTTGTAGATAATCTTTAAAATCCAAAAACTTTATTACTACATTCAATTTAGTGCTGTTGACCAGTGATACAAAGCTTTATGTATTCTAACTGAATATTATTTATTAGTTTAAGTAACTGTTTTAATTGTAATATTTTCTGTGGATGAAACTAGACTTGAATAAACTTGATGAACAAGTGGATGCTACAATCTTAAAACGGGGCAAAGCTTATTTTGAGGAAGGAGCGGTTATTAATATAGATGAATATCAAAGCAACAAATGGTATGCAGTGGTAGTAGGATCGGAGTCTTACGAAGTAGAAATTCATCAGGTTAAAAATAAAATAAATTATTACGATTGCAATTGTCCGTACGACTATGGTCCGGTTTGTAAGCACGTAGTAGCCGCCATTTATGCTATCAAGGAAAGTAAATCCCAACCAGCCGCTGCACCAAAAAGCAAGATTGCTGCACCTAAACCAGTCAAGGCACCCTCTACAAAAAAAATGGTGCAGGAGATTCTGGATAATGTGAGCTACCCGGAGTTAAAAGCATTTTTACTGGCGTATGCCCTCAAGAAAAATGAATTTGGCAGCATGCTGCTGGCCCGTTTCCCGGAGCATACCGGCATTGAAGGAAAAGAAAAATACACCCTTATTCTGGATAATGCTTTTAAAACAGCCGCCGATCGCACGGGGTTTGTAGAATATGCTAATCGGATGAAGGTGCTTAAACCCGTGCAGGAATTATTAGAACAAGCTAAAAGTTTATTCGCGCAAAAATATTTCAGCGAAGTTGTACTTATTTGCCAAACCATTATCGAAAAAATAAACCAGCAGGCAAATAACCTGGAAGACACCGGCGGTAAATTTGATGATGCCGTAGAAACAGCTTTTTCTTTATTGGTACAATTAGTAAAAGCACCGGTGCCGGTTGCCCTTAAAGATAATCTATTCAGTTATGTTTTAAAAGAACTTCCGCAAGCTACCTATCACGAAACAGGAGTTGCCGAAAACTGGCTGGAACTAGCAGATATGCTGGCGATAGATAAAGCCAAAGAAGACCAACTTATATGGGTTATTAGGGAATTGTTAAATAAGCAAAAAGAAAAGATTGCTGCCAAAAGTAAGGCACCTAAGCATGATGCCCTGTTCGCCGGTATTCTTAAACAAATTTTATTTATTCCGGAAGTTTACGATGAGAAGCAACTGGTTTTATTTCTGGTAAAGTTTTTAATTAGCCGTAACCGTAAGTCTGAGGCAGATAAATTAATTGAAGAATTTAAGCATCTGCCGGAATTTAGGGAAATACTGATAACCCAGGCCCTGACTAATAAACAATACGCGTTAGCTAAAAAGTACGTGCTGGAAATACTGGCTAGTGATCCTAAAATCACTCCTGTAGATGAAAACAGATGGAATTTGTGGCTTTTGCAGATTGCCGAACAGGAACAAGATGTATTGGGTGTACAACAACAAGCGCGTAAACTTTATCTGAACACGTACCAACCTGAATATTTACTTAAAATGCAACAATATATGAGTCCGGAAGCCTGGCCGGATGAATACCAAAAAATTGTTCAAAAGCTTACGGAAGAAGAGAATAGAAACCCCAGTTGGATGTATCCGGCAAATCGGCTGGTACCTACTTTTATCACTATGCAGGATTGGCCCCGGCTTTTTAATTATATCAGCAAACGACCTACCCTTGATTTATTGTTGCAAACCAGTACGCATCTGCCTAAGAGTTATAGCCCGCAGTTATTAGATATGTTTAAAAAAGCGGTGCAGGAATACGCAGCTCAAAATACCAGCAGAACCAGTTATCAGGCAATTGCCAAAGTGCTAAAACAAATGCTTATATTAGAAGGAGGTAAACAAATGGTAGAAAAGATTGTATCTAGTTTCCGGGTAATTTACAAAAGGCGCTTTGCTTTGATAGAAGAATTGAATAAAGTGACCTTTGATAATGAAAAAAGCTCCTGATCTTAAATCAGGAGCCTTAAATATGTTTTTACTTATTCTGGTCTTCCAGTTGCTTGTGCACAATAGAGGCATTCCAAGAATCCGGCAAAGTGATACCTTGAGCTGCGTACATTTTCGCGACAAATGTAGGTAGTACGCGGGCATCGCCGTTCATTAAACCTTTATAACCGGCTTGGGCTACTTCATCGGCAGCTTGTACTTGGGAAGAGTTCGCTATTTTGCTATTTTCCATATTAGCCACTTCAAAGAAATTAGTTTCGGTTGGGGGCGGGCAAAGTACCGTGATGGTGATGCCGGTATCCTTTATTTCGTTTTGCAGCGCTTCGGAAAAAGATAAAATAAATGATTTGGTTCCGGCATAAACCGCCAGTAAAGGATGCGGTAAAAAAGCAGCTACCGAACTTAATTGCATGATTTTACCGGAGCCCCGCTTCACCATTTCTCTTAAATACCGTTTGGTTAGCGATACCAAAGCAATTACGTTTAAGTGGATCATGGCAATTTCTTTATCTAATTCGGTATCCAGAAAAGGGCCTCTTTCCCCAAAACCAGCATCATTAACTAAATATTCCACCTGCAAGCCGCGGTCCTGCACTTCAGAATAAAGCCGATCGGCAGCGCCATCTTTGCTCAAATCGATTGATATTGCCTCTACCCGCACCAGGGGGAATTCTGTGCTAATTTGTTGGGCCGCTTGTTGCAGTTTATCTTCGTGGTTAGCAACCATAACAACACTGTGGCCGTCACGGGCAAAGCATTTGGTTAGTTCATATCCAATGCCGCTAGAGGCACCGGTAATTAAAGCGGTTTTTCCTGATATATTTTCCATAGTTAAACTTAATATTGTTTGTTATTAGTTTAAACCAGAAAAAGAGGGCAAAAGTTATGATAATTTTATGTAGTAGCCTCACCTAACTAACTGATAATATATCACCAAAACACCTTATTAAGATAGGCAGCCGTTAAGGTATAGATCAATTTTATCTTACTTCTTTCTTTAAAACTTCGGCATAATGGTCGGCCAGGCGGGTAGGTTCGGGTAATTTGTGTTTACGGGTGGTGGCAAATGCGAGCTGCGTGGCGGTTTCTAAATCCAGTAAGTGGCCGGCCGAGGCAAACACCGCTTTTACTTTCTCTTTCGTCCGAATGGCATTGGCAATGTGTTCCTGCCGGTGTAGTACCGGGCTAATGGAACCCTGTTGAGCAGCGGGTTCCTCGTATTTACCAGCCAGAATATTTTTGGCTAAGCCCATAGTCGGTTTTTGCAGGTGCACGCCCAAATGGCTCGCTATACCCATCCGGCGCGGATGCGAAATGCCGTGCCCATCTACCATAATTACATCGGGCTTTAATTGTAGTTTCTCATAAGCTTTGATCAGATTGGGCGCCTCCCGGAAAGCCAGAAAACCCGGAATATACGGCAATTCTACTTCGCCGTAATGCCATTGCTTTTCCAGTATTTCGAGCGATGGATAATCCAGCACTACAAGTACAGATAAGATATTATCCCCTATAAAAGAAGAATCACAACCCGCAATGGTCTTTATCTCAAACGTAGGTTTCTGAATAATTACTTGTTGACTTAATTCCCGTTGCTTTTCGGTTAATGTCCGGATGAGTTCCGGATCTACGGCTGGGTGCTGGTTATAATACATAATAAAGGTGAACTTTGGCGCTGCAAGGCGGAATTAATTGTATAAACAATACATACCAACGGCCCTGAATGTTGCCCCAGGGAAAATGTATAGCCAATGCCGGTATGTAAAACTTTTTTAATGATTAAAATTTTAGTTTCGGCAATCTGCTGTTTTTCTAAGTTAGACAAACCGGCGTATAAATGAGCCGGGTTCTTCTGAAATTTAGAAGCATCAGCTATAAAACATCCTTGTTTCGTATAACCAGCCGGATTATTTACTTGCCTTTTACAATTAAAGATAGGTAATGCTTCCTCCCGCAAAGAACAGGCATAAAGTTCTTTCTATAAAGGCCAATACTTCAAACTGTCTCAACTCGATTTATTTTGATATTTCAATCCATAGAAGATAATTGAATTAACTATTTCATTTATCCCAAACTCTAAATGTAAGAGGATATCCGGAAGGAATACCCTATATCGAAAAGACTCGTATATTTGCTTTCCTAGATTACTTTTAAATAATATAATAATTAGCACTCACCATTTTAACTGGTGATAAATTAACCTTAAACCAAAGGAACATAATGACGACAAAAACTGCTAAAATTATTTACACCATAACCGATGAGGCGCCAGCCCTGGCCACCTATTCTTTTTTGCCCATTGTGCAAGCGTTTACCAAAGCTGCCGGCATTGAAGTGGAAACCCGCGATATCTCGCTGGCCGCTCGTATTCTAGCTACTTTCCCGGAGAACCTGACCGACGAGCAGAAACAAAACGATGATCTGGCTTACTTGGGAGAACTGGCGAAAACCCCGGAAGCCAATATTATTAAACTCCCCAATATCAGTGCTTCTATTCCGCAATTAACCGCGGCTATTAAAGAATTGCAATCGCAAGGCTACAACATCCCCAACTATCCGGCCGATGCCCAAACCGATGCCGATAAAGAGATAAAAATTCGCTACGCAAAAGTATTGGGTAGTGCGGTAAACCCGGTTTTACGCGAGGGAAACTCTGATCGGCGGGTAGCCCCTCCGGTAAAAGAATACGCCAAAAAGAATCCGCATTCTATGGGTGCCTGGACGGCCGATATGAAATCGCATGTGTCCCACATGGAAAAGGGTGATTTTTACGGCAGCGAGCAATCGGTAGTAATGGAACAGGCCGGTACGGTGAAGATAGAATTGGTGGGAGCGGACGGAACAGCCAAAACTTTAAAAGATAGTTTAGCCCTGAAAGCCGGCGAAGTAATTGATGCTTCGGTCATGAGTAAGCAAGCTTTACGCGACTTCTTCGAAAAAGAAATAGTGGATGCCAAAGAGCAGGGCGTTTTGTTATCGCTCCACCTGAAAGCAACCATGATGAAAGTATCGGACCCGATTATGTTTGGGCACGCCGTTACCGTTTTCTTCAAAGACTTGTTCGAGAAACACGCGGCGGTATTCGAGCAGATTGGGGTAGATCCTAATAACGGCTTCGGTGACGTTTTATCGAAAATTCAGAGCTTACCCGAAGACCAGAGAGCCAGCATAGAAGCCGATATTAAGGCTATTTACGAAGCCCAACCGGAACTGGCGATGGTTGATTCTTCAAAAGGCATCACCAATTTAAATGTGCCTAACGATGTGATCATTGATGCCTCCATGCCGGCGGCTATTCGTACTTCCGGTAAAATGTGGGGACCAGATGGCAAACTGCACGACACCAAATTTATGATTCCGGACCGTAGCTACGCCGGTATTTACCAAGAAGTAATCGATTTCTGTAAACAAAACGGTGCCTTCGATCCCAGTACGATGGGAACGGTGCCCAACATTGGTTTAATGGCCCAAAAAGCCGAAGAATACGGTTCGCACGATAAAACGTTCCAGATGACCGAAGGAGGTACTGTGCGGGTAGTGGATGCGGCCGGCAATACTTTAATGGAGCACCCGGTACAGGAAGGCGATATCTGGCGCATGTGCCAAACCAAAGATTTACCTATCCAGGACTGGGTGAAACTAGCCGTAACCCGTGCCCGGATTACCAATACGCCGGCTATTTTCTGGCTGGATAAAAACCGGGCCCACGACGCCAACCTCATTAAAAAAGTAGAAAAATATCTGAAAGATCATGATACTACTGGTTTGGAGGTAAAAATTATGTCGCCGGTGGAAGCCATGCGCTACACCTGTGAGCGGGCCAAAGCCGGTCAGGACACCATTTCGGTTACCGGAAACGTGCTGCGCGATTACTTAACCGATTTGTTCCCGATTATTGAGTTGGGTACCAGCGCTAAAATGCTTTCTATTGTGCCCTTGTTAGATGGCGGCGGATTGTTTGAAACCGGTGCGGGCGGATCGGCGCCGAAACACGTGCAGCAGTTTGTAGAAGAAAATTACCTGCGTTGGGATTCTTTAGGTGAGTTTCTAGCTTTGGCGGTTTCCTTGGAAGATTTGGCGTTTAAAACCAAAAACGACAAAACTGCCGTGCTTGCCGAAGCTTTAAACCAAGCCAACGGCGAATTTCTGGAAAAAGATAAATCACCATCCCGCAAAGTAGGTGGCATCGATAACCGCGGCAGCCATTTTTACCTGGCTTTATACTGGGCGCAAGCCCTGGCGGAGCAAACCAAAGATCAGGAATTACAGGCAAAATTTAAAACTTTAGCGCAGGAACTAACCGACAATGAAACAAAGATTGTAGAAGAGCAAATTGCTGCGCAAGGTAAACCGGTAGATATAGGCGGATACTTCCATCCAGATACAAAGAAAGTAGATGAAGCCATGCGCCCCAGTGCCACCCTGAATAGTTTCTTAGCTAATTTCTAAACTAAATAAACTTACTTTCAAAGGCTATTGAATTAAATTCAATAGCCTTTTTTATTTCTGATTAATTTAACATATTATTGGTTAAAAATGAAGGTTTTAAGATTTATTTCATAAGATGAAATGGAAAGTTTTTAAGAGGCTTAAATCCATTTAATATCATAAGAATGAATAGATTAATGTAAATTTTTATGAGTTTAAGAGGTTCAGAATGGAGAAAATGGAATTTCCACGTTCATACGAAGGGTACAAATAAAAACGATCAATTTTCATCTAAAACAATGGATGAGTTTTTTTGTGCATTTTTCAAAAAAGCTTACGAAAACCGAATTTCCGCTATCGCAATAACAGATTACTTTACAGTTGATAAATATTTAGAAGCTGTAGAATTTAGAAAAAATATTGATTCTAAAGTTGACCCCATTACCCAAGAGAAGTATTTTACGGATGAAGAGATTTCATTCGTAAATAAAATTTTTATTTTCCCCAATGTTGAACTTAGAATGCTTCCTTCAACAGGTAAAGCGAGATTAATAAACATTCATTGTCTATTTAATCCTGAATACATTTCAGAATTAGAAAATGATTTCTTTAGTCATATCCAAAATCAAGAAAATTGCAAAATGAACCGACATGGTATTACTAACTATGGAAGGTCATTAGATAACAAATTACAAGATAGTAATTCACAATTTAAAAAAGGAATAGAAAACTTTGTAATAGATCCAAAGAGTTTAAAAGAACTAATGGATACGAATATAAAGTTTAAAGACAATACTATATTGGTTGTTAGCAATTCTAAAAATGACGGAGCATCATTTCAAGAACATTATAATCTATTTGACAACGAAAGTGGCAGCTTAGATGGTTTAAGAAAATCTATTTATACACTTTGTGATGCTATATTTTCAGGAAATCCAAAAGATGTAAAATATTTTTTAGGAAAAAGATTAGAAGGTACTGAAGGTTATAATGATAATACTTATAAAGAAGAAATAAATAATGTCATTACAGAAAGAGGCTCTTTAAAGCCATGCTTAGTTGGTTGTGATGCTCATTCTGAACAAGATTTATTTACAAAATTTACTTGGGTAAAAGCAGATTTGAACTTTGAAGGTTTAAGGCAAATTTGTTTCGAGCCTGAGCAAAGAGTTAGAATACAATCTGATGAGCCGGACTTTAAAGAAGGTAAACTAATTATAGACAAAGTTAAATTTACATCGCCTAATAATATATTTTCTACAATACCAATATATTTAAACCCCAATTTAAATGTAATAATAGGAGGAAAATCCTCAGGTAAATCTATTTTACTTTATGCAATCGCAAAAACACTTTCCTCGGATTCAGAAATCTTTAAAAATGATGACGGAACGCCTAAATATGATCTAAATAAAATAGATAATAATTTCGGTTTCGAAATTACAACAAAGGGCAACTTTTCCCAAGAAATTAATAGATCTTCAGAAGAAAACTCTATTATTCCAGGAATTAAATATATTCCCCAAAATTATCTAGTAAAGCTCGCTGAACCTGAATTAAACGGAAAGGGAAAATCACTATATAAATTAGTAAGAGATTTAATAACTGAAGATAAAGAATCAAATGAAGTATATAAAAGATTTTTATTAAATGTAAAGCAAAACGATAAATTAAGAAATACGCAGATTGACTTGTTTTTTGAAACTAAAGAAGAGATTGAAAAGCTAGAAAAAGAATTAAAAACAAAATCAAATAAAGATGTTTTACAAAAGAACATAGAAACTAATATTATTAAAGTAGAAGAGCTTAGTAAAAATACTGGGCTTGATCCTGAACAAGTTGAGCAGTTTAAAAAATCCAATTACAAATAGATGATAATAATTCAAATTTTGAAAAATTAAGAGAGGACTTCAATTCTTTAAAATTCTTAAATAGCGAAATTGTTCAGTCGATCAAAGGTGTTATTCTTAAAAAGAATAACGTTATAGATGTTCTTCAATCACAAGAAATAAAAGAGTTCTTTGCTAATGCTTATTTAGTTGTTGAAAATTTGTATGATAATATTAATGAATTAGAAATAAATTTCGAGATTACAAATAATCCTGACAATAGTAAATCTTTAAACGAGGTTAGTAAATTTAAAGAATTATCAGATAATTTGACAAAAGAAAAAAGTAGTTTAGAAGAATCAATAAAACCTTTTCTAAAAGATAATTTAGCTAAAAAGAGTATAGAAGAAATAAACGAATCAATAACCGAAGACAAAAAATTATTAAATGAAATAGATAGTCTTACAAAAAAGATTCATGAGAAAAAAAGATTTCTTATTGAGAGCAAAGAGGAAATCTTTAATTTATATGAAACTAATTACAGAGAGTATCTAAACGTAATTGAAGCACTGAAATTAAGAACAAATGAACTGGAAAAAGATGGTTTAACCATTAACGGTAAAGTTCAGTTTAATTTCTCTAAGTTAAAAAAAGAATTAGTACGAATTAGTGATGGCAGAAGCGCATCTTACAATCAATATAGAATTTTAGAGGAAGGGAAAAAAATAACGGATTCTAGTAATTTCTCAGATATTTTTGATGAGATTAAAAGGTTATTCGAAGCGATACTTAACGGAAATTATGTTTTAACATCCAAAACAAATGTAATAAATACTATTAAATTCTTGTTAAACGATTATTTTCTTGATTACTGGGAAATTGAATATAAGAATGACAAACTAGGTGAAATGTCGACAGGAAAAGCAAGCTTTGTTATATTGATGTTAATTATTGGATTGAGTAAATCTAAAGCACCTATATTAATCGATCAGCCTGAAGATAATCTTGATAATAGGTCTATTACTACAGATTTAGTTAATTATTTAAGAAATAAGAAAGTTGAAAGACAAATTATTATAGTTACTCACAATGCGAATATTGTGGTAAATGCCGATTCTGAGAATGTAATTATAGCAAATCAAAAAGGCCAAAATGATATGAATTCAACTAGTATTTACAAATTTGATTATATAAATGGTTCTATTGAAAACTCTTTTGAGAAAGATAATTGTCAAACTGATGTTTTAAAATCTATGGGAATTAGACAGCATATCGCAGATATTGTTGAAGGCGGAAAAGATGCTTTTATAATGAGAGAAAGAAAATATAGGTTTAAATAAAAAAGGCTGGCAACTTATATTGCCAGCCTTTAAAAAAGGTTTCTTTAACTTAATACCCAAACAACTCTTTCAAGGTTAGTTGCTTCACTTTCCCGTACTTACCTAACTCTTTAAAGTTTAAGCGGTCTTTTGAGCCAATGACCAGTAAGGTTTGGTTTTGGCCTTTCACAAACTGCGACTGAAATTTATTTAGTTCATCAAACGTTAAGGTGTTTACATTTTGGTAAATATCCCGGCGAATATCATAATCCAGCCCGAGCCGTTTGGCTTGTTCGTAATCAAACAAAATATCGGATTTGGTAATACGTTGCGTGGCAATGCTGTTCAAGATGCTTTCTTTAGCATTGGCAAAGTTGGCTTCGGCTTGCGGCATATCGTTTAGTAACGCTTGCATGCCGGCCGCCGCCTCCGGTAATTTATCGGATTGTGTACCAATATACGAGAGCAGGTAATTTGCCCGGTCTTTGCGGCTAGCGTTAGAATATCTGGAGTTGGCAGAATACGCCAATGCTTTGGATTCGCGCAGTTCCTGGAAAACAATTGAGCCCATATTACCGCCAAAATACTCGTTGTACAACGTTATGGTTGGAATTAATTGCGGATTGTAATTGAAAGATTTGGTCAGAAAAATTAATTCCGCCTGCACCATATTAAAATCGGTCCAGTAAACCTGGTTGCTTTTTATATCGAGTTCCGGAAAGGTTTTAACGGGCGGAACCGGCTTTAAAGTATTAGGTACCTGGTGGCTCGTATTTAAAACCGCCACCATATTATCGGTAGCCCGTGGACCGTAATACAAAATGTGGTGCTCGTACGTCGGGATAGATTTAATGATGTTTACTAACTCGGCCGGTTTTATTTTTTTTAGCTCTTTCTCCGATATGATATTAGTGAACGGATTTTTAGGTCCGTACTTGGCATAATTTACCATGGCCTGGCTGTGAATAACGCCTTTGTTCAATTTCGCATCCGCCCGGGCTTTTAATATACCCGCAATTAAATTGTCCAGCGCTTGTTGGTCAGGTTTCGGGTTTTTTAAAACATTTTCGAATAGGGCTAGGCCTTTTTCGAAATTGGTATCCAGGCCCGATAAACTTACATAAACCTGTTCCTGCGACGAGAAAACATCGAAGGAGCAACCTAATTTATAAAATTCTTTTTGCAGTTCTTCGGCGTTAAACTGATCGCTGCCTAAGTATTTCAGGTAATTAATGGCTAAACCCAGTTTCGGATCGTTATTGGTGCCGGTTTCTAGAATATAGTACAAGTTAAACAACCCGTTTTCCTGGTTGCGGGTAAAATAAACCGGAATATTATTTTTGATTTTAGTTTCCCCTACATCTTTCTGATAATCCAAAAATACAGGTTTTAATTCGGGCGCTTTGCTGGCCATAACGGTTTTATAAAACTCCGATTGTGCTTCCCGGTTTACTGAAACGGGGGTAATGGCCGGTTTTTCTACTTTTTGGGCATTAGAATCTTTACCGGTTCGTTTGTAAACGGCCACGTAATTGGTAGCATTCAGGTATTTATTAGCTACTGCCATCACGTCTTGTTTGGTAATCTTGGCAAACTGGTCGCGGCGGGCCAGAAAATCTTTCCAGTCCATGCGGGCGATAAAAGCCGTTACAAAATCATCGGCCCGGGCCGCATTACTTTCGTAACCTTTCATTTCGGCAATCTTCGTATTATTTACAATGGCCGGAATAAGCCAATCGTCGAATTTACCCGCTTTTACCAAGTCTACTTGGTTTAACAACAACGTTTTAACCTGATCTAAGCTCTGGCCTTGGCGCGGCGTACCGCCCAGAATAAGTGCGGAATAATCGTTCATAATATAATCGCCGGCAAAAGCGCTCAGTACACTTTGTTTCTGCACCAAGTTCAAATCTACTAAACCCGCTTGTCCGTTCGATAATAGCTGGCTAATCATTTTCAGAACCAAAGCCTCTTGCGTATTAATCCCCGGAAACCGGAAACCCAGCATAATATTTTCGGCGTTGGGCCCTACCACTTCTTTTATTACGGGTTTACTTATCGGCGCTTCTACGAGGGCGGTATACGCTGGTACCGGTTGGGGTTTTAGTTTGCCAAAATACTGGTCGATGATGCGGATGGTTTGATCGTAATCCAGGTCGCCGCTCATACAAATAGCCAGGTTATTGGGCACATAGTACGCGTCAAAGTATTTTTTTATTTCCGTGATGGAAGGATTCTTTAAATGCTCGATGGTGCCAATAGTGGTTTGGGTGCCGTATTGGTGCTGTTGGAACAAACCGGCTAGCAGTGCTTCGAATACTTTGCTGCGGTCATTATCGAGGCTCCGGTTTTTCTCTTCGTACACGGCTTCCAGTTCGGTGTGGAACAAACGCGGTATCATTTCCCCGAACCGTTCCGATTCTACCTGGGCCCATTTCTCCATTTGATTCGCGGGAATATCGCCGGTGTAAACGGTTTGTTCCACCGAAGTATACGCATTGGAATTACTCGTGCCAATAGCTCCCACTATTTTATCGTACTCGTTAGCAATGGCGTAGTTAGCCGCTACTCCGGATACCGAGTCGATTTGATGATATACTTTCTTGCGTTCTACTGGATTTGTTTTGGTACGGTACACTTCGTACAAGTTTTCTATTTTGGCCAGTTCGGCTTTTTCTTTATCGAAATCGCGCGCCCCTAAGTGGGAGGTTCCTTTAAAAACCATGTGCTCCAGGTAGTGCGCTAAACCGGTGGCGGTGCTGGGATCGTTTTTGCTACCGGCTCGTACCGCAATGTAAGTTTGGATACGGGGCGCATCTTTATAATCCGACAAGTACACTTTTAAGCCATTTTCCAGGGTATATATACGGGCTTTTAACGGATCGTTGGATACACTTTCGTACGTATACTTACCGGTTGCAGCGGCTGTTTTAGTGGTATTTCCCGAATCGGCAGTAGGTTGAATTTTATTTGTTTTGCACTGGCTAAAGCCTAAAATTAAAGCCAAAGCAATACCGTAATAATATCTTTTCACGTGATTATAAATATTTAAATTTTTGACTAGGTATTTTAAAGATACAAAAACAACACTATACTTGTTAGAAGTGCTAGGTAAAGTAAAATATAAAGTAGCTAACTACTGGAGAGGCTATAAAATGTAAAATTAAATTTTTTGATTCGCTGAGATTACCCAAACTTTATTCAAATAAGGAATCGAAACATATTCTTATAACAATCTAGCATGAGAATAATTCCAAATGATTATTATCAGCAGTTAATCACTAAGATTCTTTTAGAATAACTTATTTGAGATGAATGTGCTATTATACTTTGAAGGCAAAATAATCTTTAATTAAAAATCACTATAGCTGAAAAATAGCTCTTAATTTCAATTTAAGTGCGGCTAATATTTAGCTTAAAAATCAGTATCAAGACCTAAGCGTTTTTTCAGATTCGGCAGAATCGGATATTTTTCGGATAAGTAGGCAAATTTATCCTGAGACGTATAGAGTTTGCGACCGATGTCTTGTTCTTTCACTTCCAGCCGCACGTTTACCCGGTTATTGCCCAAGCGTTGCCGCAAATCGGCCATGAACTCGCTCCGTATCTCGTTAAATTGCGACAACTGCACCGGATTTTCAACCTGCAAAACAACTTCCAGGTTTTCGTTTAACTGCACCGGCCGGTTCAGAATAATGTGTTCGGACGTTTTGTCTTCTACTTTTTTCTGATGCACCAATTCGCGCCAAACTGCCTGAAAAGTTTCCTGGCTTATCTCCCGGGCCGGACCCGAATTGTCTAGTTCGGTTTTAATAACTTCGGCGGCGGTGGTGCCAACCAACGGATTACTTGCCTGCGCTTGTATATCTTTCAGGTTGGGTAATTTAAACATTTTCCGGGCGGTGGGTTGAGGCACATTCCGCTCCGGGGCAGGAGCTGGCTCTTCCACCATCGAAACGGTAGGCACCGGCGGCATTTTATTTAGGGCCGTGGGCGAGGTTTCGTGCGTAGGAACGGGCTCGGCATAAGGTTGTTTGGGGGCCGGACTGTTCACCAGAATAGAGTCGGATGAATTAGTATTCTTCTCCGAGTTTAATGTTGGTGTGGCGCTATGTGTAACGGGAGCAGCTGTACTTGGTGCTGTTGGGGCAGGAGAGCTGGTTCCTGCCGGATTATTTTCCGAACTTACACTAGTTTTTTTTTTGACGTCTCCGTTTAAAGAGAAGTCTTTCGCAAAGTTGACTGCGTGATTTAAACTGGCCAGTTTTAGCAAGCATAATTCTACGTGCAGCCGTTGGTTTTTACTGCTCTTAAAGTTAATGTCGCAAGCGCTGACAATATTTAAACCGGAAAGCAAAAAAGCAATGGATGATTTATTTGCCTGCTCGGCGTAGCGGGCCTTAATGTTTTCCGATACTTGCAGCAACTGCACGGTTACATTGTCTTTGCACACCAATAAACTCCGGAAATGCTCCCCAATCCCAATTACAAAGTTATGGGCATCAAAACCATTGCGCAGAATATCGTCCAGTAATAACAAAGTGCCGGATAAATCTTCCGCTAAAAAATAATCCGTAAGCTTAAAATAGTAGTCGTAATCAAGAATGTGCAGGTTCGCTACTGTATCCTTGTACGTTATATGATGGCCCGAAAAAGTAACCATCTGGTCGAAGATAGATAAAGCGTCCCGCAAAGCGCCATCGGCTTTTTGCGAAATTAAATGCAAGGCATCGTCTTCGGCTTTAATCTCTTCTTTTTTAGCGATACTTTTTAAATGCTTCACCATGTCGCCAATCTGAATCCGGTTGAAATCAAATATCTGGCAACGCGACAAAATAGTAGGAATAATTTTGTGCCGTTCGGTGGTAGCTAATATAAAAATGGCGTAGGAGGGCGGCTCTTCCAGCGTTTTCAGGAAAGCATTAAACGCCGAATTAGAAAGCATGTGCACCTCATCTATAATATAGATTTTGTATTTACCGGTTTGCGGTGCGTAGCGCACTTGCTCCACCAAGTTCCGGATGTCTTCCACGGAATTATTAGAAGCGGCATCCAACTCGTGCACATTAAACGAAGCATTGTTGTTAAAACTACGGCACGATTCGCACTCATTGCAAGCCTCCGTTTCGGGCGTAATGTTCTGGCAATTAATGGTTTTGGCTAGAATACGCGCGCAGGTAGTTTTGCCCACGCCCCGCGGACCACAAAATAAAAATGCCTGAGCCAGATGGTGGCTGGTAATCGCATTTTTTAAAGTAGTAGTAATATGGTGCTGGCCTACTACCGAATCAAAAGTAGCCGGTCGGTATTTACGCGCCGAAACAACAAAATTTTCCATTCCACTGCAAAGATAATTTATTTAGTCCATAGTCCATAGTCGATAGTCCATAGAATTTAAGAGAATGAATTTAGAATAGCTTAAATCTTTGACACAAAAGAGTTTGGAAAGTGAAGCGTTATAAACTGAAAATTATAGATGAATGATTTTAAAATAACTATGGTCTATCGACTATGGACTATGGACTAATTTCATATATTTGCATAGCTGAACAAGTAAATTCGTGAATCTTTTTCGGGGTTTAGCTGTTTATCTAGTACACAATCAAAACCGGGGCTGACCGGAATTGACAGCTTGAGCAGGCTGCGTGTAAGCATGTCGGGAGTTGAATGAATCTCCTGTTAAAAAGTCATTCAAACAATAATCGGCGAGTCTAACTACGCTATGGCTGCTTAATCTAGGTATTAAGCAATAGTCATTGTCTCGCAGCTGCTACTCCAAACCGCGGCTGAGTTCGGGGCATCGAAAACGCTTGGATAGCGATTGCGAAGGTGTGGCGCAACCGCGAAACGAAACACATAAGGTAAATTAATAGGTCTGGTGCCGACCTTGATTTACTCGAAAATTCAACGGCAACTAAGCATGTAGAAAGCGCGACGGTTTCCTTGTCTGGACCAGGGTTCGACTCCCTGCAGCTCCACCGAGTATTACAAAACACCTAATTACTAAAAGTAGTTAGGTGTTTTGTTTTTATTCTGCTGGTACATTTTAACAACAACTAATTATTTGGGAGATTAGTTTGTAATTTATTGTTTGTGATACTCTCCTTAATTTTTCATGAAATTGAGATTATTAGCCATTAAACATTTTATGTCTATTAATTGGTAATCCTTGCCTTAGTCTCACTGCATGAAATACGGATGGAACATCGTTTGTCCATTTTTTAAGTAACAAAAGAATGGCTATTATTTCCAATCTTGTTACTAACCCGACATATAAGCAAAGTTGAAATAAAATAGTTGATTCTCCTTTCCACGTTACTTCAATTAAAGTTGCAAACATAATCAGCGTCCATACTTTAGAAGAAATAGCATGCGTGGCTACTTCTTTTCTGAATTTAATAAAGCAAACCAGATAAGTTAACGCTTCAGCTGTTATCAGGATAATTATTGATAATACATTGTTGATGAAGAAATTTGGATATTGCATAAAGGTGGCTACCGCTATTAAACACCAGAAAAGCTGGTCAATATTAGAATCGAGCCGCCGTAGTTTTTCGGTGGAAATATTTAGCTTTCTGGCAATGATGCCATCAAATATGTCGGAAATAAGTCCGAGTGAAAACAGAGAAATAGCAATTACTTCATAATGTTTAATGTGTATGATACTAAGCCCTAGTAGTAGAAATCCTATGATAAGCCGGAGGTATATTAGAAATAAAGGAATTTTCCTCATAATCACGTTTATACAAATTTTAGCTTATCATGCCTTTCTGTGGAAATGCTGTTTTGTAAATAAATACAAAACTCTAATTGTATTCTAAATATAAATAATTTTAAACTTTTCGAAGATAAACGCTGACTTAAGAAGTACGGGTGTATTAAAATGAGACGTGCATTATTAACGTTGTTCTTCGGGTTTTTCTTAACTAATCTAACCCTAAATAGATAAGTAATTCTTTTTGACTATTAAAGTGAACCAACTTACCTAAAGAAAAACAGGTAAAAGATTACAATTTAAGTAGAAGGAATTTAGTAGATGTTTTATCCAAATATGCTTGTTTTAAAGCTTTGAGCCGGATTAAGGACGAGCTGCTGCTAAATTTCTTGCTTTTGCCAGAAGAGATTTAAGGTTACTCAATCGCTTAGCTTCTTCTTCCTGCGTAATTTTAGCATTAGGTAAATGCACCGAAAAGTCTTTTGAATTTTTTAAGGTAAGTTTTGTAGATTTTTTTGCCATGTTCAACTAAGCTATGTTTTGACTTTTGCTGTATTTGCAACTATAAGTTCAAATATATATATTAAATCATAAAACCAAAAAAATTATATAAAGTTTATTCGATGTAAGTATTTGTTAGGTAGCTGACTAGAGCAAGATATGGAAATAGGAAGAATAGTAATCCGTTAAATTTTCGTAATATTAGTAGAAACGATTGGAAAGGCATAAAGCTAATGATAAAATATACCTATATTACTATCTTTTGCAACTAACTGAGTTATTTACAACAATTCTGCCTGGCGTTTGCCTCTATAAAAACTATGCACTACGTATCCATCGACCTTGAAACGACCGGTACCAATCCTGACCGCCACCAAATAATTGAGTTTGGGGCCGTTATAGAAAATACCAATAAAAATACCGCTTTAGAAGATTTACCGCGCTTTAAGCGCATCGTAAAACATCCGGAATATATAGGGCAAGCCTTTGCCTTAGATTTGAACGCCCGGATTTTTAAAGAATTAGTACACCCCACCGGCGCGGCGCAAATTTGCAAACCGGAAGAACTAGCCGAAGAATTTAAATCTTTTCTGGTGAACAACGGCTTCGACCCAGATAAAAAAGGCTATGTGCGTTTAGTGGCCGCCGGTAAAAACTTCGGTAATTTCGATTTACAATTTCTTAATAATCTGCCCCATTGGCGTGAGCACATCCGCATTAGTAATAAAATACTAGATCCGGCTATGTATTATATTGATTTCAGACAGGACGATGATTTGCCCTCCCTGGAAGAATGTAAAATTAGAGCCGGATTAGAAGAAACTACTGTTACGCACGATGCCCTGGATGACGCTTTGGATGTGGTAAAATTACTCCGCCAACAATACAAGTCCTGAATTAGCCACATATTATAAGTACTGGCAACATACGCTTAGTTAACTATTTGTTTAAACCATGTAACTATGTTTTTAAAATCAGGTATTATTACGGCATTGTCTATTATTGTCACTTTTTCTCCATTCTGAGTTAATAATTTAAAATGACCCAAAACGTAGCGGGCACGAAGCGTATTCACCATAACCTTACTTTTCAGGTATTGGTGGCTATTGTTTTAGGAATCTTGGTCGGTTCTTTTTTCCCGCAAACCGGAGCGCAGCTAAAACCTATTGGCGATGTGTTTATCAGCATGATTAAAATGGTGATTGCGCCCATTATATTCCTGACCATTGTGTTGGGTATAAGTAGTATGGGAAACCTAAAAAAAGTAGGCCGAGTGGGAGGAAAGGCGCTTTTGTATTTCGAAGTGGTTACTTCTTTTGCTTTAATTTTGGGTTTGCTGGTGGCCAACCTGGTAAAACCCGGCGTAGGTTTGCCGGTAAATAACTTGGACATAGGCGATATTGCTGCTTACCAGCAAGGCGCTGCCGAAATGAATTGGCTCGACTTTTTTACCCACATTGTACCCTCTAATGCCGTGGAAGCTTTTGCCAAAGGCGATATTTTGCAGGTACTTTTTTTCTCCGTGCTATTTGGGATCGGGCTTACTAAAATGGAAGGAGCGGGCTATTCGCTCATTGCAACTTTTGAAAAACTCTCAAAAGTATTTTTTAATATTCTGGCCGTGGTTATGAAACTGGCGCCTTTAGGCGCCTTTGGGGGCATGGCTTATAGCATCGGTAAATTTGGTTTAGCCACACTTATTCCATTAGGTAAGCTCATGCTGAGCGTTTACATAACCATGTTCTTGTTTATTTTCGTGGTGCTAAATCTTATTTGCCGGTTATACCATTTTAGCTTGTGGCGCTATTTAAAATTTATAAAAGAAGAAATCCTGATTGTATTAGGTACCTCTTCTTCGGAATCGGTGCTGCCCCAAGTTATGCGTAAACTCGAACGCTACGGTTGCGCAAAATCGGTGGTGGGTTTGGTAGTACCCACCGGATATTCTTTTAACCTGGATGGTACTTCTATTTATTTATCGATGGCGGTTATATTCCTGGCACAAGTTTTTGGTATTGAACTTACTTTGGTGCAGCAACTAACCATAGTTGGTATATTAATGGTGACTTCTAAAGGAGCGGCGGCCGTTACGGGGGGCGGATTTATTGTTTTGGCCTCCACTCTAGGAGCCATGCAGGTTATTCCGGTAGAAGGTTTGGCGCTTTTACTCGGCGTGGATCGGTTTATGTCGGAAGCCCGGGCTATTACTAATTTAATCGGCAACGGCGTAGCTACAATTATTATCGCAAAAAGTGAAAACGAATTTGATGCTGTTCAAAACGAATTAGCCCTTTCGGGTAAGTCGCCGGAGCTAGAAGTGCTCGCTTAGTAAATTAATTTAGCAGGATTATGAAAACCTCCCGGTTAAATTAAAAAAGAGCAGCATAAAAATAAGATGAAATTTATCTCTTACTTAAAGGCAACCGGTTGTATAAATCCTAATTCTTTTAACAAAGCCACGGCCGGCAAGGCACTGGCTTCTTTGTCTTTAATTTCTAGCATAATATCTACATCTAAACCTTGCAAGTGGGTTAAAAACTCCTGGAATAATTCGAGCTGAATGGTAGCAGTATGTTTGCCCCGGCGTTCTCCGGGAGCTTGCGAACTGTAATCCATCATTAAAATACCATCTTCGGGTTGCCAGGTTTGGGAAGCCAAACGCAGGGCTTCGGCCATGGGTTCGCCGTTGTTCAGGCACTCATGATGAAAATTATCGAACAAAATGGGTATGCCAGTTTCCGCATGAATGGTTAGGCAATCGGCTAAGCTATACAAGCGGTCATCGTTTTCAATTACCAAACGCTCTTTTATAGGCTGAGGCAAAAGTTCGTAAGCCGTTATAAAACGACTAATAGCCTTTGGTTTCTCGCCGTAAACACCACCCGCGTGTATTTGCAATTTGGCCGATTTATCCAGGCCCATTAAATCCATTATGGCACATTGGTACTCCAGTTCCAGAAAACTATTTCGCACTATAGATTCGGTAGGAGAATTTAAAACCACAAACTGATCGGGGTGCATGGAAATACGCAAGTTGTGCTGTTTTATATAATTCCCAATCTGCGCTAAAGCATCTTTAAAATAATCCTGCCAGTTGTAGGTATTAACCGGGTGCGAAGCAAAAGGTACCAGATCCGAAGTCATCCGGAAAAAGAATAAGTCATTGGAGACATTAAACTCCAGAATTTGCTGCAGACAGTTCAGATTGTTCGTAACAGTTTGTATCAGCCGTTCTTCGTTGTAAGATGCCAGCCGGAAAGTGGTGGAGGAAGAACAAGACAAGGTTTCGTTTACGCAGGGATAGCCGATTTTCATAGGTTACAATAGCGGATAAATAGCATTATAACCCAAACGAAACCGATAAGTTTTAGTTTTGGGGCAACGTACGAAAACCTTTATTACGGTCCAGAAACAAACTGTCGTAGGCTTGCTGCTTTTTCTTTTCTTCTAAAGCTTTTCGGCGCGCAGCATCTTCGGCTAATATTTCGGCCAGTTTGCGTTTGTCCTTTCCTTCCGTCGAAAATATATCGTACAGCAACGAAATAGGACTTGAAATACCTGGTGAAACCGGAATACCTTTAAATTCGGGGTATAAAGGTTGGGGTGCCGGTGGTTTCAAGGCTACTTTGGGTTCCGGCGGCTTTTTCATGTTTCGTAAAGCCCGGTTTACTTTCTCATAATCCAACCCACCCACAATAGATACTTCCGGTAACTCCTGAAAGCCTTCTTCCAGCTGTATTACCAAGTTAAAGTCCGCGACAGCTTTTGGGTGTACCACATACTGCTGCGTTTTATAGCCAACTGATCTTATAACGAGGGTATCATTCGGATTTACCATGAGCTGAAACTTACCGGCCACATTAGTTATGGTGCCACGCCGGGTTTTGGTTTTCAGAATGGTAACACTTTCTAAAGGCTGGCGCGATTTAGCGTTTATAACGGTACCCGAAAGTTTTAGGTTAATTTGGGCAAAAGCACCGGAGCTGCTGAAACTTAAACAAACGAATAAAAAACAAAGCAGGTACCGGATAAGCATAAATCAGAAATATACACGTGACATAACGCCTTTTAAATTTTAAAATTATAAATAATCTGCTCGGAAAATAGTAAAGTACAAAATAAAAAAACCTGTATGTAGGTTTAGGGAAAGCAACTATGCTACATATTTAACACCAAAAGCTCCCACCCTTATAAGGCAGGAGCTTTTGGTAATTATAAATAATAAAGCTACAATGTTAATTATAGACCACTTGTTGTTCCACCAGCAGTAGTTCCACCAGTAGTACCAGTTGTGGTTCCGCCTGCAGTTGTACCCATTGTAGTGCCACCAGCAGTCGTTCCGCTTGTAGTACCAGTTGTAGTTCCACCGGAGGTAGTTCCGCTAGTAGTACCCATTGTTGTGCTGCCAGCAGTAGTGCCACCGGCTGTTGTGCCAGAAGTAGTACCCATATCGCCAGCAGTAGTGCCGCTGGTTGTACCAGAAGTAGTACCCATATCGCCAGCAGTAGTGCCACTTGTTGTACCCATACCGCCAGACGTAGTACTCATATCACCAGAAGTAGTTCCACCCATACCAGTAGTATCCATATCGGTAGTAGTAGTGCCGCTTTCGGTACCAGTTCCTCCTGATTCAGTACCAGTAGTTTCTGTAGTGCTGCTACCGCCACAAGATGCAAATGTGAAAGCACCTACACAAGATAAAATCATCAATACTTTTTTCATAGCTTTTGTTTTAAAATTAATATATTCGTTTAGAGAGTTTTAACCTGCATTTTAAACGAGACGTTTGTAATTAGGTTTTCAGTATTTAAACTTTATTTATGCATTAAAATATTTGTATTCACTGATATAAAATGCAGAATGAATTGTATAGAGTTAGTATATAATTCTAGGTATGCTATTACTAAATTTAATTTATTTAGTTTAGGCTTAGCATAAAAATAGTAGTTTAGCGGTATTGCGGCTCAGACGCGTATGTGTATTTATACGGAGTTTTAAGCTTTTTTTAGTTCGAACACTGTAATTTCCGGTAAAAAGCCCACGCGGCCGGGATAGCCCAAAAATCCTAACCCGGTATTTACATATAAATACTGGCGACCTTTCTGATACAGTCCGGCCCATTGTTTATAGACATATTGCACCGGACTCCACTTAAAACCCGGTAGGTTTACCCCAAACTGCATCCCGTGCGTGTGGCCCGATAAGGTTAAATCAATATCTGGATAATGTTGGTTTACTTCTCCGTCCCAGTGGGAAGGATCGTGGGAAAGTAAAATTTTAAAAGGTATATTCTCGGAGCCGGCGTAAGCTTTGGCTAAGCTGCCGTATTTTGGGAAATGCAGGCGGGTACTCCAGTTTTCTACGCCTAATACAGCAAAGCGCTCTTCATTTTTCTCAATGGTAACGTGTTCATTTAATAAAAGGCGCCAGCCTAAATCGTGGTGATTTTTTTTTAAATGATTCAGGTTAGCAATTTTTTCCTCGCGGCTGCCCCAGTTCACATAATCACCGTAATCGTGGTTACCTAAAATCGAAAACACACCATCGGGAGCTTTTATCTGGCCTAAAACGGGAATGTGAGGTACTGCTTCGGTGGCAATGTTGTTCACGAGATCGCCCGTAAAAAAAACCAAGTTTGCCGCTTGTTTATTAATTAGAGCAACCGCTTTTTTTAAGGAATCTGAACTAGGAAAGCTCCCGGTATGTAAATCCGATATCTGTACAATCCGGTAACCATCGAACGCTTGGGGAACGTGCGGCGATTTAAACGTAACCCGTTTTACCCGGTAACTATACGCCCCCCGCACCATGCCGTAAATAAAAGCGGTAAACGGTATGGCCGCCGCCAGCAAAGCAATTTTGTTCAGGAACTCATTGCGGGTAATTTTTATGGGAGCACCACTTGGCTGATTGGGAGCAGTACTAAATATATAATTTACAATAAATTTCATTAACCGGATGGCATCATCAACCAATAAAAATAAAACCACCACCAGTTTAGAAGCAAAAATAATAAACACCGTACTTACCAAATACATGCGGAAATGGGAAGGCGGTGTGCCCCGCGTGAGTGAAAAAAGAATTATGGTAGCACCGGTTAAAGCAAATACGGCCCAGTAAGCTATATAAATAAACCGTTGGGTGCGGGGCAATAAATTTTGACTCACCGAGCGTACTGCCTGAAAAACATAAAGATCAATCAGAAAAACAATCAGGATGAGAATGGATATCGTAAGTAATCGGGATAGCATAAATTCAGATAAAACGCTTAGGAAATAAACTCTGGTAAATAAAAAGGTGTCACTTCATACGCAGTTTATAGAGATGGTGGTACAATATTATTGGTATGTTTAAGCCGGTATAGCAAAATGAGTGAAAAATACGTAAGTATAGTCAGACAATAATATACTTATTTTATGGCAGATGCAGGGCAATCGTATAACCAATCACTCGTAATTAAAAGTTGGGCCGAAGAAGATCGCCCGCGAGAAAAATTATTACTGAAAGGCAAAGCCGCCCTCAGCGATGCGGAATTAATTGGAATATTAATTGGCTCCGGCACTCCCAAACTTACGGCGGTAGATGTGGCAAAGCTAATTTTAACGGCGGTAAACAACGATCTGAATGAGCTGGCCAAGTTATCGGTAAACGACTTAAAAAAGCATAAAGGAATAGGGGAAGCTAAAGCAATTGCGATTGTAAGTGCATTAGAATTAGGTCGCCGCCGCAAAGAAACCTCCGCGTCTGCTAAAACCAAAATTACTTGCTCTACTGATATTTATAATTACATAAAACCGCAGTTACTCGATTTGCCCCACGAGGAGTTCTGGATAATATTACTTAACCGGGCCAATGTGGTCATGAAAAAAATGCCCGTCAGCAGTGGGGGAGTAGCTGGCACCGTGGCCGATCCGAAAATTATTTTTAAGCAAGCGCTGGAGCATTTAGCTAGTGCTATTATTTTAGTGCACAATCATCCTTCAGGAAACTTAAAACCCAGCGGCGCCGATATTGCTCTCACGAAAAAAATGAAAGAGGCCGGTACCTTGTTAGATTTACCCATACTGGATCATATTATATTTACCGAAAATCAATACTACAGCTTTGCTGATGAAGGTTTGCTCTAGGTAAATCATTTCTGAGAACACCTGAATTTTCGGTTTTTTCGGTGTTATTTGGATATTTTGCTCAACCTTGCCGACCTTTGTAAGATAATTAATTTGCTACTCCATGTCCCGACCTATCCGCCTGGTATTTTTTGCTGGTATTCTTTTGATTATCTTTTATTTTCTGAAAGAATCGGTATTTAGTGATGAAGCCTACATCTCGGCTATCCGGAAAGAACGAGAAACCAAAAACCTGACATTCCGTGGCTCCGAAGGTTCGCCTCTGGAAGAAGCCGACCGGCCTACTTTCGATAGTTTAAATTACTATCCGCCCGCTATTATTTACCAGGTAGAAGCCGATTACCGCGTATTTCCGCAACCCGATACGGTCCAAATGCCGCTGACTACCGGCGAAACCGAATCGTATTTAAAATATGCCCAGGCTACCTTTAACCTGGAAGGCCAGAAAAACACCTTAATGCTTTATTTGAGGGTTAATACGCCCGACAGCGCCTTATTTGTGCCTTTCAACGATAAAACCAACGGTACCGAAACTTATACCGGCGGCCGGTTTCTGGATATAAATAAACCCGAACTGAATGCCAACAGCATTACCATTGATTTTAATAAAGCCTATAATCCGTTTTGTGTTTACAATTATAATTACAGTTGTCCGGTACCACCGCGTGTCAACCGGCTTAGCATACCCGTCCGGGCCGGAGAGAAAGCCTATACAAAAAAGAATAAGTAGTCTAAGTATCCGGGTAAATTTATAACTTTGCCCTTTTAATACCGCGCGTAAAGCGGGTAACTAAACCGGAAACAAAAAGCTTAGGTAAGATAATTTGAAATTGTTTTGCCCGGCGACCTGGCAGAATCTGTTCTCCTAACAGACTTTTTAAACTGAATAAAAGTAAAGATGCTGATATCATACGATTGGTTAAAAGATTTAATTTCTATTGATAAACCGGCTACAGCCATTGCCGCCTTACTAACCGACTCGGGCCTGGAAGTAGAAGGCCTGGAAACGTTCGAGGTAATTAAAGGCGGGCTGCAGGGCATTGTAATCGGGGAAGTACTCACCTGCGAAAAGCATCCGGATGCGGATAAATTAAACTTGACTACGGTAGATATTGGTGCCGGCACTCCCAAACAAATTGTGTGCGGAGCGGCCAATGTAGCCGCCGGTCAGAAAGTAGTAGTAGCAACGGAAAATGCAGTTATTTACCCGTTTAGCGGCGAGCCTTTCCAAATAAAAAAATCAAAAATCCGGGGAGCTGTTTCGGAAGGAATGATCTGTGCCGAAGATGAAATCGGGTTGGGAGCTTCGCATGCGGGAATTATGGTGCTAACAACTGATTTACCCAACGGTACGCCGGCGGCTGAATACTTTGGTTTAGTCTCCGATACTGTTCTAGAAATTGGCCTTACGCCCAACCGGGCCGATGCAGCTTCTCATTACGGAGTAGCGCGCGAGTTACAGGCATTATTACCCGCGTCGGCCAAATTACCCGATGTGTCCGGTTTTAAGGTAGCGAATAATAGCCGGCAAATTGCGATTGAGATTCAAGATGCGATTGGTTGTCCGCGTTATGCCGGCTTAACCCTGACGGGCGTAAAGGTGGGCGAATCGCCGGAATGGCTGCGCAACCGCTTGCGGGCAATTGGCTTATCGCCCATCAACAATGTAGTAGATGTTACCAATTATGTGCTGCACGAACTGGGCCAGCCGCTGCACGCTTTTGACGCAGATCAGATAACCGGAGATAAAATTATTGTTAAACGGGCCGAAGAAGAGGCTGCTTTTGTAACGCTGGACGGCGTGGAGCGGAAATTACGGGCGACCGACCTGATGATTTGCAACACCACTGAGCCCATGGTGCTGGCTGGCGTCTTTGGGGGCAAGAAATCGGGCGTAAGCCCCGAAACAACCAGTATATTCCTGGAAAGTGCTTATTTCGATCCGGCATCGGTTCGCAAAACTTCTCAAACCCATAACATTAAAACCGATTCTTCTTTTCGTTTCGAGCGGGGTACCGATCCGAATATGGTGCCTTATGCCTTAAAACGGGCAGCTTTATTAATCCAGGCAGTAGCCGGGGGCGATATAACCTCGGATATTACGGATGTGTATCCGCAGCCCATTCAACCGTTTCAAATTAAGATTAATACTGAGCGGGTGCACCGGTTAATTGGGCAGTTCATTGGTGCGGAGCGCATCCGGAAAATTCTAACGGATCTCCAGATTCAGATAACGGAAGAAACCGCTACCGATTGGGTTTTATCCGTGCCGCCGCATAAAGTAGATGTAACCCGCGAAGCCGACATCGTAGAAGAAATACTCCGCATTTACGGGTACAATAACATCGCACTAAAAGAAAATTTAGCCACAAGTTTCCTGGCTAAATTTCCGCACCCTAATCCAGACGAACTAAAGGAAAAAATAAGTAATTTATTAACCAACAGTGGCTTCAGTGAAATTATTACCAATTCCTTAACTGATTCGGCTTATTACGAAAAAAGTGCCGAAACCAACGCCGCCGATTTGGTGCGCATCGTTAATTATAATAGCGAAGAACTGGATGTGATGCGAAAAAACCTGGTGTTTTCGGGTTTAGAAGTATTGCGCCGCAACATTAATCGCCGCCAAAAAGACTTGAAGCTGTACGAATTTGGCAAAGTATATACCAAAGCCGGTGAAAAATACAAAGAGAGCCAAAAACTGGCTTTGTTTGTATCGGGTAACTTGGCAGCAGAAAGCTGGTCCCAGAAATCGGAGAAAGTTTCTTTTCATTACCTGGCTGGGGTGGTGCAGAATATTCTGATTAAAATGGCGCGTACCGATTATACGGCGCAACCCTTACAACACGACTATTTAAGTGCCGGTGTCAGCTTTCAGAAAAACGAGGTGGTATTGGCGCAGGTTGGTTTATTGGATGAACGGGTAGGCAAGCGCCTGGATATAAAAGAACCTATATTTTATGCCGAAATAAACTGGGATTTTCTGGAACGGAATTATAAAAACCAGGGCACCTTTGAAGAACTGGCGAAATTTCCGGAAGTGCGCCGCGATTTATCGTTGGTAATTGATAAAAACATTACGTTCGATCAAATAAAAATAATTGCGCAACGCACCGAACGGAAATTATTAACTGATATAAATGTGTTTGATGTGTACGAAGGCGATAAAATTGAAGCGGGTAAAAAAGCCTACGCTATTAGTTTTACCCTCTTGGATAAAAGTCAGACGTTAACTGATAAAGTAATAGATAGTACCATGAACCGCCTGATGCAACAATTTGAAAAGCAATTAGGAGCGGTAATCAGAAAATAAATATGGAAACCGGAAAAGAACTGGAACAACTCGGCCGCATTGAAAGCAAATTAAACCGATTGGTCTCCCGCTATAACCAAATGCAGGGGGCTTTGGAGAAAGCGCAGGAAGAAATCCGGGAACTTCATTTGGTTATTGAACAAAAAGAGACGGAAATAAAAAATTTTCAAAAGCGAGATAATATCACTAAAATTGTAGATACGATAGCAGCAGATGCTGCAAACGCAACCGAGTTGAAACTGAAAATAAACGAATACATTCGCGAAATAGATAAATGTATTGCTTATTTAAGAGACTAAGTTTGGGCTCTATTTTTATTATTTGTTGTTTAATTTTTTATTGTTTTAAATAGATAATCATTGCTGATTTTTAAAATTTTTGTCTGTATTTTATAACGTACAACTATTAATAAGAAAGAGTAAAACGCCTTAGGATGAACGAACAAGCTATAAAAATACGTATTGCTGACCGTGATTACCCTATGCGCGTAACCGAAGAGGAAGAAGAACGATTACGCAAAGCCGGCCGGGTACTAAACGAACGCTTAAAAGCCTTTCGGGAACAATTCGGCATAGAAGATAAGCAAGATTTATTAGCCATGGTAGCGCTAGAAGTGGCTGCCGATAGCTTGCAAACTGCCAAAAGCAAAGAAGCCACCAGCAGTGATTTTGCCGATAAATTAACGCGCCTGGAACATGTTCTTTCCACTCTTGAATTAGATTAACCTTCGGGTTAAGGGGACTGTTGCTCCCCCTTTTATCAGTTAAATACGGGCGCTTGCGCCGGCTGCTATAATTTTTTCACCATAAAAATTATAGTTATGTCCCTCATTACTTATATTATAATTACAGCCGTAATCGCCTTGGGCATTGGGGTTGTAATTGGCCGTTTTTTGCTGCAACAGCTTTTTAGCAAGCAGGAAGACGAAGCCCGCGAAAAAGCCAAACTCATTATTCGGGAAGCAGAAGTGAATGCCGAAGGCATTAAAAAAGATCGCATTCTGGAAGCTAAAGAAAAATACTTGCGCCTGAAAGCCGAATTTGAAGAAGATGCAAACAAAAAGAAAAACATTATTATTCAGAACGAAAACAAAGTAAAGCAACGCGAGCAGCAATTAAATGGCCTGCAAGAACAAATTAAGCGCCGCGAAACTGAGCTGAACACCCAAAAAAATGAACTAAACACCCATAAAGACGAACTAAACACCCTGAAGGAACAATTAAATACCCAACTCGGGGGAATAGCAAAACGCAAAGAAGAAGTAGAAAAGGCCCGTTTATCGGTAATTGAGCAGTTAGAAAAAATAGCTAATCTCACCGCTTCGGAAGCCCGCGAACAATTAATCGATTCCCTGAAAAATGAAGCCCAGATTCAGGCTTCTTCGCATATAAAAGATATAGTGGCCCAGGCCAAACTTACCGCCACCAAAGATGCCAAAAAAGTGGTGTTGGAAACCATTCAGCGCACCGCTGCCGAGCACGCAATTGAGAACTGCGTATCGGTATTTAACATTGAAAGCGATGATATAAAAGGCAAAATTATTGGTCGCGAAGGCCGGAATATCCGTGCGTTAGAAGCCGCCACCGGCGTAGAAATTATTGTGGACGATACGCCCGAAGCTATTATTATTTCGGGTTTTGATCCGGTGCGCCGCGAAATCGCCCGTTTGTCTTTACACCGCCTCGTGTCTGATGGCCGGATTCACCCGGCCCGCATTGAAGAAGTGGTAGCCAAAACAAAGAAAAATATTGAGGACGAAATTATAGAAATAGGCGAGCGCACTATTATTGATCTGGGTATCCACGGCTTGCATCCGGAACTGATTAAAATGGTGGGGCGCATGCGCTTCCGCTCCTCTTATGGTCAGAATTTACTCCAGCATTCACGCGAAGTAGCTAACTTATGTGCCACTATGGCCGCGGAACTAGGCTTAAACGTAAAACACGCGAAACGCGCTGGCTTGCTCCACGACATCGGGAAAGTATCGCCGGAAGAACCGGAGTTGCCGCACGCTATATTGGGCATGGAACTGGCTAAAAAATACAAAGAGCATCCGGATGTGGTAAATGCCATTGGTGCGCACCACGACGAAATGGAGATGACCGCCATGATTTCACCGTTGGTACAGGCTTGCGATGCTATTTCGGGTTCTCGCCCGGGTGCTCGTCGCGAAATTATGGAGTCGTATATAAAACGATTAAAAGAGCTGGAAGAAACTGCCATAAGCTTCGATGGGGTAAATCAGTGTTATGCCATCCAGGCCGGCCGGGAATTGCGGATTATGGTAGATGCGGAAAACGTATCCGACGAGCGAGCGCAGCAATTATCATTCGAGATTTCGCAAAAAATAGAAAAAGAAATGCAGTATCCGGGCCAGATTAAGATTACGGTAATCCGGGAAATGCGGTCGGTGGCTTATGCCAAGTAAACTTTTTCATAAATCTTTAAAAAAAGCGCAGTTCTTGAGAGCTGCGCTTTTTTATGAACGCTTTCGCAACTTATAAATAAGAATTACGGAGTTAATTTATTTTATTAGAACATGGTTATAGGCAACTTTAGACTCATGAGCTATTATGGCAGTAAGGCAGTGCTTTCTTAATGTGCGTAAATAAGTGGATAACCGTTGTATAAAAATTGTATAAATAACCGATCTAAAGTAGCTGATTAGATGGTTTTTTGTACAAGTTTGCATTTCTATTTATTCTGTTTTGCTATGAAAAATATACGCTATACTTTGGGTCTTCTAGCTGGTTTCGCCTGGATGTTATCGGGATGTTCCTCGGTTTACCTGCCCAATACGCCTAATACGCCCATGTTAAGTAGCCAAGGAGAGCTGAGTGCCGGCGGTCACATTACCTTGAAAGGCAACGCCAGTTTTAATTCGGCTTATGCGGTTACGGATCATATCGGCGTAATTGTAAATGGCGCCATGATGAACAGCAACCGCACCAAAAAAGATTTCCGGCACAATTTACTCGAAGCGGGCGGCGGTTATTTTACTACTTTCGGGAAAGATGGCACCCGGGTTCTGGAAATATATACTGGTATAGGCCGGGGCAGCAGCGACCGCACCTTTAAAGATAAAACAGCAGAAGGAATTGTAACGAAAGATCGCCAGGAAACTACATTTAACAAATACTTTCTGCAAGTAAATTACAGCTCTAAAAACAAAAAATCGTTACGGCTGCTAGGCCGAACCTTTCCTTTAAACTACGGTACGGCTTTGCGGGCCAGCTACGTAAACATGGACGAATTTACCCGGAATGATGTGAAGCAGCCCGGCGAAGACAACATATTTTTGGAACCTATTTTCTTTACCCGGATGGTATTGTCTCCGGCTGTGCAGTTGCAATACACCACGGGTAGTAATTTTGGCTTAAAAAACCGCAAGTACCTAACCGCTGGTAATTCAGTGTTTAGTGCGGGTTTTGTGATTAATGTGGGTGGCAAGGTACAAGGGAAAAAATAAGAAAGTTTATCGAAAGTAATAAATCAAACTATACTTCAAAATAATTAGGGGTAGGAAGCGGAAATAACTGGCTTCAGCCTATTTAACTCAAGTTGCGAGTTAGAGGATTTGGTTGAGGGTGTAGGCAAAGATAAAGAGGATGATTTTGAGGGTGAACCCTTGGGGAGTAACGGCGTGGATCTTCTTGGGAAAGAAGTTAGTGATGCCGGA